>Ga0255382_10039_pt1 | contig 14560 bp, 8 predicted proteins | sample ANMaggSeSYBR01H9_FD_182101 | JGI IMG/M metagenome (GOLD analysis project Ga0255382, IMG submission 182101) | Sediment cell enrichment communities from methane seep in Santa Monica Basin, California, United Staets - ANME aggregate JGI... | ecosystem: Environmental > Aquatic > Marine > Cold seeps >... | reverse complement strand
CGCTCGGCAATACGCGGTTCATTGCTGATCAAACGTCTTAGCTTTGTTCTTAAGGCCTTGGCCAATGTATCAGAAAACGTGGTCAGCAAAACCCTTGCATCCGGATGGGTACGGGCAAGATAAACTGCCCGATGAAGTGCGACAACTGTTTTACCTGTACCAGCTGAACCCGAAACTCGTGTAGGCCCGTTATAATCTTTTTCAACCAGTTGCCGTTGCTCAGGGTGAAGAAAAATGGACCATTTTTCCCAGGGATAATCCAAAGCCCTTTCAAGTTCATCAACGTTGTTCATTACCCGAAAACGGCGCTGGGCATCCGGGTGGTCAAAGGGATTTACGTCTGCTAAAGATGATGGTACGGGTTGCGGTTTAACACCAACAGCAAGGTCAAGAAGGGCTTCAGCAGCCTCACTTGGTAAATGATCGGCCAGCTCAAGAACCGTGTCCTCATTTACTTCACGCACATCATCCAGCCATTCAGCAGGAACCCCGTAGGTCAATAGTTCATCATCAGAAATATCTTCAAATAAAAAGGGTTTAGATGCTGGTGGTTGTTTTTCATCAACATATCTGGGAATGATGATCTCTTTGACTGTTTCCCTGATTTCTACCAGCTGGGCGGCTCCGGTTTTCGGATGCGTTTCCAGCTTTCGTCTTTCCGCCCATCGATAGGCATCATCATGATGTCCAACGTAACAAAGCATTAAATTGTCCTGGGTTTTATGCACAATCAAACGAATGTCACGATTGACCCGCACAGACCAGAAGTTGGGATCTTTAGCCCTTTCCAGTTTATGAAAGCGCATACCCGGATTTGCCGGATTCATTTGCAAATCAAAAGCAGTGGATTTGACGACCTTCTGTTCATCATTGCTTAATTTTGCAAGATTGTCGGTGAATGTATCGGCTATGAGAAATTTCATCAAATCACCCGAAAAACTTTCATGACTTCGTCGCCGAGATGATTGATCACCTTGATCGCAATTCGGCCGGATTTGGGTTTGTCAAATGGGCGAGAGGTGTCGCTGTTGAGTGTGGTCCATGCGTCCTGGTTGATTTCCGCTTTGAGTGTGGTTTTTAAGGCCTTGTATGGATCGTTTGCGCCGAGGAAATAGGCGTGGCGGACAAAGAAGCTTTCTTCGTTATAATCCGTGTCGATAAACCAGCAGGCGATCCCTTCGGCCCCGTCACTGCGGACCTCGCCTGTATTGGGGTGGAACACATCCACACCGTTAATCTTTACTTGGATCTGACCTTCTTCGGTATCCATGATGTCAATATCCGGCTCGCCGAAAATTACAAACAGATTGCCCTTGCCGGTGTTTTTCAGATCATCAGCCATGTGCAGGTCGGCGTTCATCCGTGCTTTGAGCACGGAAATACGGCCAAGTTTGTCAAATTCGGATGAGTGGGCGTCGTAATTAAAAGCGCAGGCAATCAGCACGTCAAAATCCCCATCACCTGCCTCTCGGGCGGCAGAAACCAGGTCTGGACGAGATACGGTTCCAAACTCCGGACCGATAAAAATGGCGGCACGCTTTTCAGTGCCGGTGTCTTCACCTCCTTCAATATATCTGCCTTCTGCACATATATAGTACCCCGGCCAAGGGGTGATGGATGAGAAGTTGATTTTGTCTTCCTTGTGAGCCTGCTGCACACCTGCGGTTTTGAGGTTTTCCAGGATCATCCGGACAAAATCATCCTCATCTCCATAACCGTCTTTGGATTCTGTAACCGTGTCTATCAATTCATCGTTTTCATCCACTGCCAGAACACGGTGTGGAGACAGACTTTCCACTGTGAAAGGACCTGCCACACGGACTTTTTTTTTGTCTTCATAAGGCTTGTCATAGAGATATTCAAAATCCGCTTTTGCGGCGATGGATGCATCGATTTTCTTTTGCCGGAATATTTGGTGCTTCCACCATTCTTCATGAAGTTTTTTGGCTTCATTTGACCATTTGTCATCAACATTACGTGGAATTTTCCATTCTTCCCACTTTTTTCCCAATGCTTTGTTAAGTTCTTCTCTTATTGGTTCAAGAATTTTCTGGAATTTTTCCCAGATCACATCGATTTCAGTATTGTTGGCAATTGATTTAAGCGTGATGTGAGGTACACGATCGTAAACAAATCCCTGTCGGATGTTGTTGTGAGTTGGTGCTTCGAACAAAGCCGTTTGGGTGACCTCGGCTTCCTTGAGTTGTCCATCACAGCTATCCGCCAACAGATAATATGCATAGCGGGCACCCATAAGGCGGGCCCGGGCAAGTGCAAGTGCAACACGTGAGGTGTCAATTGTGATCCAGCGGCGGCCCCATTGTTCAGCTACATAGGCGGTGGTTCCAGAGCCGCAAGTCGGATCGAGGACAAGGTCTCCAGGATCTGTTGTCATCAGAATACAGCGTTGAACAATTTTCCAAGCAGTTTGAACTACATAAATAGCATTTTCTTGACCCTTAACATCGTCCCAAAGATTGCTAATACGAACTACTGGTCTATCTTCATGAAAAACTATACCTGCAATAGAAGACCCACCACCATCGAAAATACGCTCAGCACGGTTGAGTCTATCAAGCCCGGCAGTATATTCAAAACTCCAACTTCGATTTTTACCACAACTTTTAGGTTTACCACGAAAAATGTAATCTCTACTCCTCGCCTCATGCCAGCCTTGGCTAACAATTGGATAATTGACTCTTGCCCATCTCCAGCCTGAATTGATTAACTTTAAGATATCATTGGATGGAATAGACTTGATACGTCTCATTTCACCTGTAGCAGAAATTAAAGTATTAAATTTAACATCATCTTTAGCGCTTTTTCTCATGTAAAATAGTGACCTTACTTTAATATTCTCTCTTGACTTTGAAAACCATATCAAAAAATCAAAAACGCTTTCAGTAATTAATGTTGAACCCTTTTTCTTTATAGCAATCGTGTTTATATAATTATTTTCACCAAAGACTTCACTCAAAAGGTCCTTAATCAGATGAATATTTTCATCGCCAATTTGAACAAAAATCGATCCATTTTCACTTAAAAGATCACGACAGATTGTAAATCGATCTCTTAAATAAGTCAGATAGGAATGAATTCCGTCCCGCCATGTGTCCCGGAACGCCTTTACCTGTTCCGGTTCCCGGGTAATATGGTCGACCTTGCCGTCCTTAACATCGCGGCTGGTGGTGGACCACTGGAAATTGGAATTAAACTTGATACCGTATGGCGGGTCAAGATAGATACACTGGACTTTTCCACGCAGGCCCTCTCGCTCTGCCAGAGATGCCATGACCTGCAAACTGTCTCCTAATATCATGCGGTTGGACCAGTTGGCATCGTGCTGGTAAAATTCAGTCTTTGCGCTTTCGCTGGGCAGGCCGTTAAAATCGGAAAAAAGATCCATCTGTTGGGGCGTATTGGGTTTTTCCTGCGCCTCGGTCTGTTGGATCAAATCGTCAATCAAGATTTTAGGGTGAACTTTTTCCTGAATGTATAAAGGCGGTGCATGCACTACCAGGTCCGACCAGTCTTGTTCATCCTTGCCGCGCCAGACAAGCTGTGGGTCCAGATCGCGGTTGCGGCGTTCGTATGCGATTTGAATGGGCGTTTGTTCGTCCTTTCGCATCACGGATTGATATTCAGCCGTGGGGATGTTTTTTCGGGATGCCTCGTCGTGTGTGATGGTTTCAACAGTCTTTATTTTTTTATTTTTAGGAGATTTTTTTGCCATAATGCTTCCTTATATATCCGGTTTAGCAATTACTGAATCGATCATTTCATTAAATTCCTCTTCAACTTTTGATTCAAAGTCAGCTTCGATCAGGTAAATATCAGTGAATTCAGCAAACGCCCAGCGTCCATAATGTCCGTGGTTATTTACCCCCGGGACCCAGTAGATCTCCATGGTGGATTTTTTTTCCTTGGCGTCCTCACGACGATATCCCTTGATTTCAACAACCAGGTTCAGGGGATTGTCATGACCGTCATCGATCAGAACAATGAAATCCGGTAGGTATGTCCGCATCTCAGATCCATAACGGTACGGAACTTCCAGTCCAAGGTTATGGTTCTTGACATATGCCTTTACCTTTGGATGGGATTCCGCCACACGGCAGAATTCGGCTTCCCAGTCGCTGTCAAGAATCACCCAGTTGATATGGCATCGTCTTGCATCGGTTTGCCAGCGATTTTTTTTGGACGTATTGAAGTTTACGTGCATGGTGGAACCTGTGGAGTTGTATGGGTCAAGCACGGCTTTGACAGGTCGTTCTCCGATAAGCGAACGTGTAATACCGTCAGAAATCCGCTTACAAGCCATGTCCGCCAGTTCCTGGTACATCAACTGGGCAGGATACGTGCCTCCTTTACAGACCAGATAGTTGTCAAGCCACTGTCTGGTGATTCTCTTGAGCTGGCCAAACAGGTGCAGTTCGGGTTCTTTATCAGGGTCTCTCCACTTAGTGTAAAGTAAACGCTTGGTTACGTGAAACAACAGGGTTGATCGCCGCATGTCTTCCAGATGTTCCAGGTTAAGATCCACATCTTCACCAATTATGCCCTGATTCTTGGTAATGGACGGGCCAACGATATCCGGTGTCAACTCCAGAACGGAGTCTTCATTAAACTCAGCCGTCAGTCGTTCCTCAGGCAATTCAACACGATACCCTTGGACACGGGGAAATCTTATTTCAAGGGCGTCGCGGTCCGGTCGAACCGCTTTGACATGAATGGTTTCTCTTGGCGGCTGCGGTGGTGCGATCACTGGTTTAGCCGTAAAATCAAATGGAATCCCCAGCACATCTGCATATTCGACATTAAACAAACCTTCTTCATTAAGATCATAAGACTGACGGCGCAGGGCTCGGCCAATGACCTGTTCACACAGAAGCTGTGTTCCAAATGCACGAACGCCAAGAACATGAGCCACGGTATTGGCATCCCAACCTTCGGTGAGCATGGAGACCGATACCACACATCGGATCGATTCACCAAGTCGGCCCTGCTTGCCGACAGTGTTCATGACCTCCCGGAGCAGATCCTGGTCGGAAATGTTTTCCGCCTGATGACGGTCGCCGGTACGTTCGATGATTTCCCGGCGGAAACGATTGATTGCGTCAGCCGCCATGTCACGGAAATTTTTGTCCAATGCATCGCCGGATTCCAGTTGTTTGCTGTCAATTAGCAAGGTGTTTGGGCGCCCCAGCTGATTGCCATGTTCATCAAAATTTCTAAACAACTCCAAACGACCATTTACTAACTGGCTTGTACCGTCTTCATTCTCCCGGTAAAAGCCGGAGATATAATCGTAAACCAATTTGGATGTGGATGTATTGTTGCAGACAATGATAAAACACGGCGGCACATGAATGCCGTTTTCTTTCCAAAGATCAAATGTTTTTTTGTAATGCCCGTAAAGGGCTTCCAGCGCTGTCTGCAGTTCAACAGGCAGGCTGAGAGGATCAAGGTTTTTTGACTTGCCTCTCCCTTTTTTTGGCATTTTCTTACCAATATGTTGCCAGAGATTTCGGAATTTTGGCATCTCCTCGCCAGGTATGTTGTCGGCTACCGGTACTCTTGGCAGTTTGACGATTCCGCATTCGATGGCATCCATCAATGAAAAATCGCTCATGGTCCAAGGAAACAGGGTGCCTTCGGCATAACCGGAACCGCTTAAAAAGAATGGTGTTGCTGACAAATCAATAACACGCGTGAGGCCAAGCTTTCGATTCACTGTTTCAAGACCGGAAATCCAGAGCCGTGCGGCTTCATTGTTTTTTTGGGCTTCTTTTTTGTCATCACCTTTTAAGGTACTTACATCTTCTTCTCCTGGCTTTTCCCGATAGCAATGGTGCCCCTCGTCATTTAACACCATAATTTTCTTCATGCCCATAAGATCGGGCATCACCCGCTGGATCATCTGACCTTCTGTTTCCAATGTATTTAAACCTTCGCCTCGGCCCTGGAGCAGGGAACGACCTCCCTTAGAAAGTTCCATTCGTTCACGCTGTTTAAACGCATGGTAATTGGTAATGACAATTTTTGCCCGTTCCAGATCGGAAAGCATGTCGTTGGGCACCAATTCACGGCTTGCATAGTAGCTGTCCGGATCATTGGGAAGAAGCACGCGAAGTCGGTCGCGGATGGTCAGACCTGGGGTGACAACAAGGAACCCGCGGGTGAATTTTTTACTGGCAGGTCGACGCACGACATTGATTGTCTGCCAGGCAATCAGCATCGCCATAACGGTAGTTTTACCTGCGCCGGTAGCCATTTTCAGTGCCAGTCGTATAAGTTCCGGATTTGCGTCATTGTTGGCGTTAACAAGGTGTTTCAAGAATCCTTTGCCATGCTTGCCAAGCTTGGGAGCAACTTCGGTAAGCCAAATGACGGTTTCGACCGCCTCCACTTGGCAAAAAAACGGCCGAATATCATTGAAGTGATGGTGACGCCAATGCTGAAGCAGGCGGGCAGTCTCTGGCGTAACCCTCCAGTCGTTTTGATTCTTTAAAGTTCGCCATTGATCCACATCAGTACGGAGGGCGTTGATGATCGGCGTGGGGTCGTATTGTTGTTCTTTAGTTGAAATCCCTTTGCCTTCGTTGAAAACAAATTTTTGTTGTTGGGGCGCATCTTTATTTTTACGTTTTCTCGGCTTTGGAATTGGTGTGATAAATTTTGCACCACGGCGGCGTTCGATAATCCGTTGTGTTGGCTGACCCTGGTCGTCAAGCTCCCAATGACGCATTGGGTAATCGTAGGGAGAATTGAGGATAGGCTTTTCGAAGAATTGGTTATCCATGTTTAGCTTCTCTCATAATGGTTACCTTTATTTTCATTCTGATGGGCACCTTGATAAATTCCCCAGGCGTCCTTACTTTTTCAGGCAGTTGGAAAGATAAGGTCCCAATATCTTCCGCTACTTTTTGATGTTTCGTGTATAAATATGCCGGGGCTCATGAAACAATTCTCATATACATTTAGGGGACATTGACTATATTCGTATAGGGATCGACTCAGGGACGAACGTTCATACAGAACGTTCATAACTTGAAAATATAGAATGACGGAATCCCCTTTTTGCTTTATAATTCCAGATCTTGTTAAGCGGTTAAATCGTTTAGTTGTTAAGTGATTGTTATGATAATCATATCTTTTATTCACTTTAAAAGCAAATGCTTTGATAACCGGCGGGGTTAAAGGTGTCAAATCATCTAATATACTCTACTTTGCTTTTCCGGGCTTGAGGTTTCAGATATGCGGGTCTTGTCCCTTCATATTGAACCAGGGCTTTCTTCAAATCAGCCTTAACCATGTTTTTAAGCTTTTCAGGCTCTATAACATAAGCCTCTGGGCCGAGGCTCATGATCCATTGTTTAATTTCGTCGAGTCCTGCAACCTGAAAGGTCATTTCAAGGGAGTCGTCGGATAATTTTTTTGTCTGCTGGCTTTCGTGCCAGATTTTCTCGGCCATGTACCTTGCCCAGGCCGGTGTGATGCGTACTTTTACAGTGTAAAGTTCGTCCTGCATGACCTTGAAACTGTGTTTTATATATTTATCCAGATCAAAATCATCCAGGATTTGAAATTTTTCGTCTGTAAGACGCAGCAGCTTTATCCTGTCTAAAACAAATGTTCTGATGTCACTGCGCAGGTGACAGAAACCGATAATATAGATCGTCCCCTCGAATAACCGGATATTGTATGGGTCTATTTTACGCAGGGTTTCTTTTTTGCTTCTTAAAGGTTTGTACATCACCTCAATAGTGCGGCATTGTATAGAAGCTTTATTAACCTGGTCTATGATTTTTCCGAACCTTTCGTAATCTTTATACGGCGTTATACCCGCATGAAAAGTAGCCTCGATCTGATCCAGATAGACTGACATTTGAGGCGGCAGGGTTGCAAGAATCTTATCAAAAAGCGATTGAAGTGACTCAAAAAAGGCAGTGCCCTTAAATACTTTGAAAAGATCCCTGCTAAGATGCAAAGATATAAGCTCGGTAAAACTAAATGGTTGCGGCACTTTGAGCATATATGAGTCAACAAACTTCCAGCGATTTACTTTTTCTCCTTTCTCGGTATAAAGAGGAAAACCGGCAAACTGAAGATCATCGAGATCCCTGTAGGCTGTTCGAAGTGAAACACCGCAAAGCTCGGCTATTTCAGATGCTGTCAAGCCGTTTATACTCACCTCGATTTGTCTTAATATTTGCCATTGCCTTGATAACTGGTCTCCGCGCATTTTAATTTCCTTTTTTTGACAGGATTTACCAGGCGTCGCTTAAGCTATGCCGAGGCATGCAGGATATGCAGGATATTTTTTACCTTTCCTGAAGAAAGGCAAAAAGTGTCAGCCCTCTTCGAGGAAACTAATTGTACTAAAAGCGACAAAAGTTTAGCTCAAAGAAGCGCAAGGGTTGTGGGCCAAGTTCCCTTTTCCCGCCCTTGGGCGGGATTGTGCTTTCTCGGTCTCGTCTGGAGATTGAGAAAAATAGAAAATCCAAAAAATCCTGTTAATCCTGTCGATAAACACTAAAGATTGTTCAATACGGCCCCTTTCAGGGGCATTCCTCATACCACCGGTTTTACCAGTGGTGGCTGATTGTTTTCCAGAGCAGCAAAGCCGCATTTTATAAAATCGTACTACGTTTTATCTGAGGTTTCTTCTCTGTGAATAACGCTGGTATTTCACACGAGTTGGGTTTCCTTTTCCTTCCTTTTTAAAGGCTGACAGATGAAGAACACGATTTCCCTCAACCAACGCTGCTCCGGATACTATTCGGGATTCAAACGTGATGTTTTCTCCCAAACCTAAAGAAGGATGGCTTTCCCCATTACTTTTAATCACTGATGCAATAAACCGTCTGGCTTTGTCAGGCGGTACAGATTTGCTCTGTCCTTTTGGACTATCCAAAGCATCAAGAGCATAGCTTTTTACAAGCTTATTAAAAAACCTTTTGAAAGTATCATGGCAGCCAAAACATTCCAGTCCCAGAACCTGGTCGTTGATGGCAAATATCGCACCCACCTGCCACTCAATTAATTTAAATTTATCTATGAACTCTGAAAGCTTATCTTCATAACTTTCAAAGACATCGGCCATGGCCCCGGTTGGAGCTGCAACTTTCATTCGAGCTGATTTTTCGGCTATGCCGTCCCAGATTCTACTCTGATTTGAAAGATAGCCGTCTCCATGCCTCAGGCTATAACTTACATCCTGCTGGTGATTTCTGCGAAGGGAGGCATGCATTATTTTTTTGCCTGATTCAAATTTATCAGATTCATAACGCCAGCGTCCCTGTTCCACGCAGCTGACAGGAATGATGACCTCTGCTTTGCCGGCAATTAAGAAACTTGAGTTTACTATACGGTTTTGTTTGGCACCGACAAGCTCTTCGCCTTCTATAATTAATACTTTCTTTTTCCCAAGATTGATAAGCTTAAGCTCAGGAACTCTGCCCGCATCATCAAGTTCAGTTATTTCAACCAGATTTTTATCTAAAGCCTGGTCAAGTGTCAGGTAATCAGGTTTAATTCCATTGGGTGCCAGTAAGGGAAACAAGGTTAAATTACGGTAAACCTGCTTACGTGCAAGTCTTGTTGTTTCTAAAAACGATATAGTATGTTTCATGATATCCTCCCTAAAATTTTTATTTTAAAAGGAGTTTACCATGTATCATTGTCAGATTAGGACAAAGTGATAAAAAAATGGGGACAAGTCTACGTTTGATCCTTAGTTGCTGATTCCATTCATTTTCTATTACACAGGCTACCGCGTTTTCGCAACGTGTACAAATTCCCCTGAGAATCAGCACACCTTTTTCAATTTTTCCAAAGACCCTGCGTCACCTCAGTCTCACCCATCCAGAAACTGTTGAGTCTCACCCTATGCTGTGGGCCTTCATCGTTTTCTCTATCTTTTTCATTTGAAGGGCTTCCCATTATGAACTCACCGGCGGGTATCCTGATCATCCTAAAAGAGGCTCCGTTGACCACAATAGACTTTATTTTGTAGATTTCCTTTGCAGCTGCGGGAGCTTGTGCATTACATGACATGTAAAGTAAAAGGATTGTGATAACATAAATAATCGTTTTAGACGTTTTCGATTTGAATAAAATAACCATGTGTTTCATTTCTCAATTGAGAACAAGGACATTGTTTCACATCTATTCCTCCTCAAAGATCGAATCAGAAATGCCCTCATTGATTTTATAATCCCTGAATTGAACGATAATTTCTCCAGACTTGGCACTGTCCTCGGTCTCGCTTTCATCTTCCCAACCATGCCTACCACGGAAGCTTGAAAACCCTCTAAACCCCTCCAAATCTACGGTTGCCGTGGCCTTTATTGGCAGCCAGTATTTGTCCTGGAACTTTTCGTAATCAAATTGAATCTCAATGGATTGTCCTCGCCAGGTGACGGTATCTATCTTAAGGGACACCCACCTTGCCGTATCGATCCATATGATCAACTTACGCACCCTTACCTTCTCATTCCTGGGAACCAGTTCAAGCTTATAAGCCGATCTACCTTTCAAGCTCTCCTTCCCCAGGAGGGACATATAGTAATCTTCTCTATTAAACTGGTTTGGATTGATAAACATGCCTTCCTTTGGCAGCATGGCAAAACCTTCCGACTGCAAATGGAGTTTATCCGGCTGTTTAAAAAAGACCTTTACATCCCTTTGGGGCACCCGAATCTGCTGAATGTCGGTTTTCACTTGCAAGAGGACCGTATAATCTTCAATCTCAGCAAACGTTTTCTGAAGATTTTTTAATACGTCATTTGCGGACAACTCATCGCCCCAGGATTGAAAAGCAAACCCCTGCAAAAATAACATAGCTAATGCTGATAGCCCTATCAATCTTGAGTAAAATAGATTCTTCACGACAATATATCTCTCCTGTTAAAGATCGTAAACGCAACCCCCAGAAACAGCATCATATAAATAAAGAGATATATGATTGAGAACAAAATATCATTGGACGGCAAAGGATCAAGAAAGGCCTTCTGCCAGACCTTGGAATAAGTCGTAAATAGGAAAGGTCTGATGCCCTCGAACAAAGATATGGGTGCCTCTGAAATAATAACGGATATAATGATAATCGCCATGGTGCCAATGATGGGTCCAATGGCATTCTCGACCAGCACGGATAACAGGAGGGCCAATGAAGCAACAACACCCATAGCCAGAATGGCCAGCAGATAGGCCATCAGAAACCGCCAGAGGACCTGCTCCTTTGTTAAAATAAGCAGTCCTTCTGTCCTGACTAAAAGATCACCAGTACCGAATAGCAGAACGCCTAATCCCAGGCTGAGAACAGCCAGGCATAACACCAGCATCGCGGTATAAATCAGGCTGATTGCAGCCTTTGCTGAAAAAATCTTCAGGCGTGAAGGTGGCCGGATGAGTATCATCCGTAATGTGCCCGCAGCGGCCTCGCCCGCGACCTGGTCCCCAGCCACCAGGGCGATAAAGAAGGGGATGTGGACCATCAGGAAATACATGGCCAGTTGTGAGACAAAAAAACCGTTCAACAGATTGCCGATGATATGGAAATTCTGTTCCAGCATGATATAACCGGGCGAGCTTGTCAGAAACCTGCCCTTGTCCAGCTTGATGCCTATAAAGATAAGGGGCAATACCACACCAATGGCGATAAAACCTATATAGGTCCGCCACTTGCTGAATGTCTTGATCCATTCCAGACGAATGAGTCTAATCATGTCCAGCCCCCAACAGAGAAAGGAAGTAATCCTCCAAAGATCGCTTTGCTTGGATGGCAAAGATTTGGAACCCTTGCTGTACCAACAATTCGGTCATCAAGGGGACTTTTTCCTCTTTTATTTCTACGGTCATTTCACCTGAACGCACCTGAACGGATTCAACCCATGCCTTACTCTTTAACAGGTCCGCAGCCTGGTCGGGGCGATCAACCTTTACGCTAAAGATCTCTTCCTCGGTGTTTAGTAATTCTTCCACCCCACCCTGTACGACAAGACTGCCCTTGTTGATAATCGCCATATTTCGGCACATCTGTTCAACTTCGTAAAGGATGTGGGAAGAAAGAAAGATGGTTAGGCCCTGTCCAGCCAATTGGATAATAAGACGACGTATCTCTTTAATACCTTTGGGGTCCAGCCCTGCGGTGGGTTCATCCAGGATGATCAGTTCCGGTTTGCCCAGGAGCGCCTGGGCCACACCCAGCCTCTGCTTCATCCCCTGGGAATAGGTCTTGATCTTGTCACCTGCCCGGTCGAGTAAGGAGACAATGTCCAGTACTCGATCAATATCTTGATGATCCGGATTGGGGTTGGTCAGGGTTGCGAAGATCTCCAGGTTGCGACGGGCAGAGAGGTAGTTATAGAAGCTCGGTTTCTCGACAAGGGCGCCTATCCTCGACAGAAGGTTTTTTCTGTTATGTTTAAGGGATCTGTCAAATAACCTTATCTCCCCATCCGTCGGTTTGATAAGGCCCAGGATCATGCGGATGGTAGTACTCTTGCCGGAGCCGTTCGGCCCTAAAAACCCGAAGATATCCCCTCTACTGATACGCAGATTAAGATCCTCAACAGCAGTAACCGTTTTAAATCTTTTCGTCAGATGGCTGGTATATAGGATAGTATGGTTATCCATCTCAATATGTCTCACAAAGTTGAACAAGAAATAAAGTGTGTCTGCAGAAAGGAGTTTGATCTCGATCTTTGGTTCCTACATTTACTTCGCAATATTGCTATTGAGTTCCATAACCTGACCTATCACGACCCAAGATCCCACTCTCTTTTACTGATAATTTGATAAGAACTTGCTTTTTGAAAGCGGATTAAGCTGAAATCTCGGTTTGTGTACGATAGTAGGAGAGATCACAATATGTAGTATCGCCTGTTGTGAAGTGCCCATTCTCATCCAGATACCAGCAACCGAAATACAGCTACCAGATGTCGGATATATTGTCAACGGGCCATTTTGATCTAAATTGGATAAAATTCGGGCAATTAAGACCCAGAGATCCTGTTTGCCCAAGTGTGGATTTTTTCCACCTTTGCCATCTGTATATGGCTCTGTTCTTTAAAAATAAACCTCGGCGGTCTAATCAGGATCTCTGATATAACTTGTCCCGCCGAAGAATCCAAACCGAAGGCGGATCTTCCGTACTGAAAAAATAGGGTCTACGGTTGACCCTTAGTTTCTGATTCTACTCATTTTCTATTACACGGGCCACCGGGTTGCCGCAGCGTGTACAAATTCCCTTGAGAATCAGCATCCCTCCCCAGATAAATGGCTGCCTACGCAGATTTAAATGATTAAATCTCCAATCCGGTCTTATAGCCCTGGTGGACAGCATCAAAAGCCGTGGCAACCTGTTTTGCATCCCCGACAACCCTATATTCCACGTCCATTTTTTCAAGCACGGACTCAAGGGGATTGTTTGGAACAGAACCTGCTGCAATAACCACAGTATCAGCTTCTATCTTGTGAATATTTCCATCCTGTTTAATATTCAGCCCTTTGGGGGTGATTTTAATTACTTTGCTGTTTGTCATGGTTTTTACATTATATCGGCCAAGATCCTGCATCATGCCCCACTTGGTTGATTTTCCGATATCTTTACCCATTTTTTCCAGCATTTCAATAAGGGTGATCTGTTTGGTTCCCCGAGTTGCCATTTCAAAAAGAGTCTCAGGGTTCTGGGCTCTGTTAACGAGAAGAAATTTTACGGCTTCCGCCGATAAAGTCCCTTTCTCTGCAAGAAAAAGGGCGGTTTCCACCCCAACGGCGCCACCGCCGATAATGGCAATTTTTTTGCCTGTAAACACTTTGTCCTGCAGCACATCCCATGATTCGACAACATGGGGAAGGTCTATTCCGGGAATGGGCGGAACCAGGAGGGTTGCTCCGGTTGCAAGTATGACCGAGTCCGGATTTTCTTTTTTAATGAGGTCGCCGGTTACTTTTGTTCTTAAAACAATTGGTATTTTATTTACAGCAATCTGGGTTTCAAGATCGTGAGCCAGCTGGGTAAATTCCTGCCTTCCCGGAGGGGCGGCTGCCAGGTAAAGTTGTCCTCCAGGCCTGGTGTTGCTTTCATAAATTGTTACATTATGGCCTCGTGAGTGGGCTGTGAGGGCTGCTGTCATTCCTGCGGCACCGGCTCCTGCAACAAGGATTTTTTTAGGTGATCTAACCTTTTTAACAGGTTCTGTTCCTTCATAACCGGCCAGGGGATTGCAAAGGCATTCAACATGTTTTAACTTGAAAAGGTTGTCAAAACACCCCTGAGCACAGGCAATGCAATGCATGATTTCGTTTTCCTTTCCAAGCCTTGTTTTTTCAGGAAGCATTGGATCGGCAATAAGGCTGCGGCCCATTGCCACCATGTCGCACATGCCGTCATCCAGCATCTGTCTTGCTGTTTTAGGATCATTAATTCTGTGGCTTGCGATAACCGGTATATTTACTTTTTCTTTGATCCCCCTGGCAAGGTATGAAAAAGCGCCCCTGGGTACGCAGGTCACGATTTGGGGCACTCTTGCCTCGTGCCATCCCACATTGA
>Ga0255382_10038_pt1 | contig 14619 bp, 13 predicted proteins | sample ANMaggSeSYBR01H9_FD_182101 | JGI IMG/M metagenome (GOLD analysis project Ga0255382, IMG submission 182101) | Sediment cell enrichment communities from methane seep in Santa Monica Basin, California, United Staets - ANME aggregate JGI... | ecosystem: Environmental > Aquatic > Marine > Cold seeps >... | reverse complement strand
CCTAAAGGTGAAGGTTTATACCCTGCCCCTTGGAAATAAAAATGCTCTTTTGGGTCGCTTTAATTTTTTTTTATTGTGGTGACTTTTTTTCAGTTCTTTTTACAACCGTTTAATTCATCTGTAGATTCATTGATCAAAATCTAAATATCTATGATGGCAAAATTCGGTTTGATTTTATAATTTATTGATATATTAGCATATTTTAAGCACTTAATTTTCCAATACTGCTCAAAAAGGCCCCAAATCATACCTATTTACCAGCAATTCTCATTATGAGATATTCTACAATATATCAAATGGTTGTGATTTTTTGTCTGTTGTTGACAACTTTATTTTTCGTCGAATTTCGTAGAAATTCTCACTTTTCTGAGATAGCTTGAAGTATATCATAAAAATAGCAAATTAATAACAATTTGTATTTATTGAATATTATTAGTAAATTCCATAATGAGAATTGTTGCCTATTTACACTAATTTTTATGGAATTGGAGCTTAATTAATCGGTTTAAACCACTACCTCTGGTAGTGGTATCATAAAAAGGTTTTACCGTTGTAGTAATTATCATTATGTACCTCCGAAGTCCTGAAAGGTATCCGGGAAATAAGGAGGTATGTAATGAGCGATTTAAGAAGTTATCACACACAATCTATGAATGCAAATATCACATTGTTTGTTGCCCAAAGTATAGATACAGGATATTCAAAGATGAGATAAAAGAATATACAAAGGGTCAAATATATAGCCTTTGCGGCCAGAAAGATTTAGTTGAAGTGCTGGAATTAAATATTCAAGAGGATCATATTCATCTTGTGATGTCAATTCCGCCGAAATATTCTGTTTCGTCAATAATGGGTTTTTTGAAGGGGAAATTAGCATTACGGCTGTTCCAACGATACGAGAGATTGGGAAAACGATATTGGGGGCGGCATTTATGGAGTCGAGGATATTGTGTTAGTACAGTCGGCCTGAATGAAAAGCAGATAAGAGAGTATGTAAAGTGGCAGGAGCGGAAAGAAAAAGAGATTGAACAGAAGCAACTAAGCCTGTTCAAGTAAACAAGTAACAGGGTACCTTTTAGGACAATTAAAACAAGCCACCACCTCTGGTGGTGGTAATTTGACTAAATGCTAACAACACCTACTAACCATTTGAAATAACAATTTTAAACGAATCCAACCGAATTTTGCCATCATAGCTAAATATCAAACTTTAACAGCCCTCATAAAGCTTAGTATTGCTCCACTCTGACGCAGGTCAGTCGCTTTGCTTTGATGTTATGCCTAAAATGTGTCATAATTATAATACCATCGATGCTTAGACTCCTGCATATGCTTTAGGAACGAGGACGAAATAACTTCCTCAACTATGCATCACAGCTTCAGGCCACCTTTGCCCGATCTCAAATCACAAAAATATCGAAATAGCCTGCTATTCCATCAACTTTTGTGATTTGAGATCGAACAAATTTGACCCAAATCTATACGCCTATTTGGGGAAGTTATTTCGTCCCCGTTCCTTAGAAAAAAAGGCTACCAACTTAAAGCGGGACACTTTTCGCTATTTTGGCTCTATGGCAATTCAACAATCAAGCAAAATCTGAGGAGTTGCTAACTAATTGAATTTACAGACTGTCCCGCCTTATGTTGGTAGCCGAAAAAAATAACACATAAGGCATAAGCCATCAGCATGTATATTCACTGCTAAACCATTTAGGCCGAACAAATACTGAAAATCTTTTTTACCAATGATTTAAGAGGGTCTCATTGTATAAGAGGAATATTGTGACAAAATGTATTGACAAAAAGATAAATCTATTGCATTTGGTGGGGACTTTAGGAATGGGGGGGGCCGAGATGATGCTCCTCCACTATATCAGGGCTTTAAGTAATGAGCATTATAAGCATTATGTTTATTGTTTTGGCCTTGATGGCCCAATCAGGGAGCAAATCGAAAGATTGGGTGTATCGGTTATTATGGGGCCAAAGTATTCCAGTATAAAGAGTCCTATAAAATTCACGCTAAGCATTTTTGTTCTCGTAAAAAGCCTTAAGAGCTTCATCCAAGATAACCGCATTCAGGTCATTCAATCCAATTCCGGCTATTCCAACAAGTTAGCAGTAGTTATGGCAAAGTTGGCCGGGGTTGTAGCTTTCCCTACTATTCATTCTACAATGGCTTTTGTCGATACGAGAAACATCTGGGATCCAAGGGTACTCCTTCGTAAAGTAGTAGATTGTGTTATATACCAGATCTCAGACCAGGTAATAGCTGTCTCCCATAAAATTAAAGAAATTATTCATCAGACTTACAGGTTGAAAAAATCTAAGGTTTTTGTCGTAAAAAACGGAATTATTTTCGATGAAAGCACATCCGAAGCTGTTGATTTGGAGAAGGAATTTTCCATCTCAGCAAACAAATTGATACTCATTGCTGTTGGGAGATTAGTTTCTTTAAAAGGTTTCGATATTCTGATAAAAGCCGTGGCCGAGATTGTGAATCAGGGCTTTGATGATTTACTGGTTTTAATAGTTGGAGGTGAAAAAAGTAATGGCCGGGAACGTTTAAGATTGCAAGCGTTGATACAGGATTTAGATGTTGAAAACTATGTTAAACTTATTGGACTAAGGAATGATATCATAGGGCTTATGAAAGCCTCTGATATTTTTGTTATCCCATCTCGCTATGAGGGCCTTTCTTTGGCAATGATAGAGGCTATGGCCTGTGGCCTGCCGATCATTGCCTCGGATGCGCCGGGTCTTAGGGACTATGTTGATCATGAGCAAAATGGGCTTCTTTTTCCATTGGGGGGCCACAAAGCTTTGGCAGAATGCATCATCCGGTTGGCCAATGATAAGAAACTAAGGGTTAGGCTTTCTCATGGAGCCAGAGAGTGCTTCGAGAGAGAATATGATATGCGCAGGAATATCAAATCGTTGGATATACTTTTTCGTAAATATGTAGCTATAAGGTAGAGTTTACAGAAAAGGAAGTCCATTTACGGGGATAAAGTAATAAATCCGCCTATATTGGGTGGAACTGCGTTATATCTGATAACTAATTGCTTTTATTGCTATTGCTAAATTAACAAAGTTTCATTTCTTTGGTGCGAAATGTAAATTACAATCATCCAAGGGAGTTAATCACGACATAAAGGTCAACGGTAATTTTCAAATAAAGCGAGACCTTGTCGGCAGATTGTATTGAAATTTGTATTTCGGTCCAATAATAAATATGATCAGATATCGAAATGGCTTTAAGATAGGTGGTTCGTATTAGCCTTAGTCTATTTTGCACCTCAATTCAAAATTACTGAGGTGGAAATTGTTTTTGGATAGGACCTTCTTTATGGAGAGAAAAATTTTAGCCTTTGTGCATATAAAAAAGTGCGCGGGAACAACATTAACCCACATTCTCCGGCTCAACTTTTTTCTGAGCCACTGTGACGTCAGGTGTCTCAGGGAGACTTCATCTGGGAATTTTCAAGCGGAAGACATGAACAAGCTAATGTTAATAAATCCATTAGTTAAATGCATAGCTGGACATGAGGTTGTGCCTTTTAGTAATCTTGCCACAACTTGTCCCGGGATTAGATTCATTACACTTTTGCGCGACCCAGTTCAAAGATATATCTCACAATACCAGTATAATGCAGAAAAATTAGGACATAATCTAAGCTTTGACGATTTTTTGAAATCCAAGACATCATTCAATAAACAGACACGAGCAATTGCAGGTTCAGAGGACCTTGTCTTAGCCAAAGATATTCTTAATAGACTTTTCTTTCTTGTGGGTATCGTAGAGGAATTTGATGAATTCTTGATTCTATTGAAAAAGAAATTGCAGCCATTCAGGTTCCGACCTGGGTATGAGATTCACAACATTACTAATAAGGAGTCCAACATAAGCAAAAATATAAAAAAGCGACTACACGAATATCATGAACAGATTATAGAACGTAATCTATTAGATATAGAATTGTACAATTACGTAAAAAATGTGATTCTTCCACAGGAAAGGAGGGAATACGGACCGAGCTTTGAGCGTGATGTAGCTCAATTTAGGAGATCGGGAAAAGGGTATTCGCGCAACCTATGCAGATATGTGGATTATGTTATCCGAAAATGTTATTATAGGCCAATATTTAACCTTATTAGAAAACGCAATGGGTTACATTAAGACCGAAACTCGGAAATGCCAAGCCCCGTTAATCTCATATGAAGTAGAGCAATGAGTTGTGGGTTCGTTTGATGTTATCAACCATGTTCTTCTTCGCCCTTACAGCTCGAATCGATTAAGAAGTCGCCTTTTCCAGCGGTCCCACTGGCACGAAGTTTTCTATGTGCTACGGTATGTCTTCCCTACACTATTATGAGGCGTAATAGCAAAGTAAAACTTTTATTTATCGTAAATACCCTGAGAAGGCGTGGTGCGGAGCAACAGTTATTCAGTTTTGTCAAGGAGTTCCCCTCCCACCTCGATGTTGACACCTTTAGGTTTTCAAATGCTGATGATGAATTCCCAGAGTTGTTTGAATACCCCAAGATTACAATATATTCCAATAAGTATTTGGGAACTTATAATTTCCTGAGATTTAAGTCGCTATATGAGTGTCTTTCACAAAAAAGGTATGATGTCGTCATTACAACGGGCTTGGGTGCGGCTCTCTTCTTCGGTCGAATCTGCGCATTCCTATCCGGTATTAAAATTGTTTACAGTTTTTTAAACACTTTCGAAAACTTCCATAATTTACCTACATTGCCTGGTGATTATTTTGATATCTTGAATAAGGGACTAAACACACTCATTCTGAGACTGCGGCGGGGGGGGATCTATAGATTTTTGCCAAACTCCGAAAAGCTGGCTGCAAAAATAAGGCTGGCAGTGAATGGGTATCCGGTTCACACATTACATAATGGTTTGCCGACAAAAGAATTTGAAAGGCTGTCAACGAACTTGTCAGATGAACAAACACGTTCGATACACAATCAGTTTGAAGGGTCTCCAACCATTACGCAGGTGGGTGCATTGGATGGGACAAAGAATCAGTTATTCACGCTTAAGTGTATCAAAGAGATTAAAGAACACATACCAAATGTTCGTTACTTAGTCATAGGAGAAGGAGGCAAAAAATCAGAGCTCGTCAGGTGGATCTCATCGAATGGTCTGGAAAAGCACGTAATATTTGCCGGACAGCTAAATAGGATGGATTGCCTCTACCTGATGAATAAGTCGAATCTGCTGGTGCTCACATCAGAGAGCGAATCCTTTCCTAATGTACTGGTAGAGGCGCAGGCATTATCTTTACCTGTCGTTACCTTTGACGTTGGAGCGGCATCTGAAATAATCGACCATGGCGTCACTGGATATGTGATACAAAAGGGCGACCAGGCGGGCTTTAAAAAATATTCTATTGAGCTGCTCACGGATAAAGATCGTGCAACAAGAATGGGTAAGACGGGACAAGAAAGAGTTCTGGGCCTCTTTGGCATGGAGAGAAAGATCGAAAAGTTCCTTTCAATACTTGAAAAAGATTCTTTATTGATTAGCTGCTTATAATTGATTGACTGTCTTAATGATACAACCTGACGTGACTGATGAAAATATTGTTTCTCAACCATAATGTAAAAGGTATGGGCACTTACATAAGGTGCTTCAATTTCGCCAAGCATCTGGTTCGATTTGGTCATTCTGTGGTTTTATTAACTTCAGCTCCTCAATTTTTCATTAAGCCCAAAAAAGAAATGATTGATGGTGTTGAAGTTGTTTGTATGCCGGATATTATGGGCAAACGTATTAGGAATGGGGGATTGGGACCAATAGACACTATATTGAGATGTCTGTACATGTTAGACAGAAAATTTGATGTTGTTGAAAATTTTGATCATCGGCCAGCTGTATTATATCCTGCTTTAGTTGGTAAATATCTTCTTGGGACACCCATAGTTTCGGAATGGACGGACCTTCACGGGTCGGGTGGATCATTAAGTAACAGACCGAAATTTTTGCAGCATTTAATCAGACCTTATGAAGATTTTACCGAGCGAAAAAGTAAGAAGATTCCAGACAAGTTAATTGTGATTTCGCGGTGGCTGAGGGAAAGAGCTATAGCTCTGGGTGTACCAGAGTCACGCATTACTTACATTCCAGGCGGCGCTGATCTTGATGCGATTATGCCTAGACCAAAGGAAGAGATCCGTAAACTCTTTGGATTACCTTTAGACAAAAAAATAATCGCCTATACCGCAGGCACTCATTACGATGTTGATCTTTTTCTTAGAACCATCTATCTTATTCAACAGGCTAGGAGAGATGTATTGTTGGTTACAACCGGCGCTACGTTTGGAAATGAGTTTAAGAGAACCGCCTACGACGCTGATCGAGTTATTGAATTTGGATTTATGCCTTATGAAAAATATGCGGCCTTACTGCCGGCAGTTGATGTTTTCTTGTTCCCCTTTGCTAATAAAACCGTCAATAAAGGAAGGTGGCCGAACAAGATAGGTGACTACATGGCTGCGGGACGACCGACTGTTTCAAATAGTACTGGAGACATTGTTGAACTTTTCAAAGAGCATAGTATCGGTTTGTTGGCCTCTGACGATCCTGAGGATTTTGCAGCAAAAACTTTGGAGCTTTTGGCTAATCAAAAATTATCTTCAGAAATTGAAATGAGAGCGAGACAGACTGCTGAGCGGCATTATGACTGGAGACTGCTATCGAAAAAATTGGAGGCATGCTTTATTGAAGTTAGAAAAAGGCATGAAATAAATAATGAAGCTCAAAATTTGAAAACGAGGTATAAATCTAATGAATAGACCCAAGGTTATATATATTATGGGCTGCGGCAGAAGTGGCACCACTATATTGGATATTATACTTGGCAATCACTCAGGTTTTCTGAGCCTTGGAGAATTGAATAACGCAATGGATGCGTGGAATAAAAAAAAACAAGTATGTAGCTGCGGTCTTCCAGTTAGGCAATGTAGAATCTGGAAAAATGTCGGCCATATTTGTTTTCGTAGTGATTCTGGGGGTGAGTACTACAAAATATCAAAGTATCAGAAGGATATCGAAAGACAAATTTCTATCATAAAGCACATACTCGGTCTTTATGACCCATCTATGATTCATGAATATCATTCCTATATTTATAACATTTTCAGACTGTTAGAAGAATCATCTTCAGCTAAAGCGATAATTGATTCTTCAAAATCTGTGGGTCGAGCCTTGGCATTATTGAAAAAATGCCAAGATCGATGTTCAGATCATTCATTTGGTAAGAGATCCCCGAGGGGTATACTTTTCCTTTAAGAAGAAGAACCTCATAACACCCACGAAGAACATTTGGTCTCTGGTTGCTTATTGGAATAAAGTCAACTTCTTGGCAAGCCTGGCAAGGCTAAGGTTAGGTGATAAAAAAGTTTTACAAGTTCGCTATGAGGACTTGATTTCCAACACCGATAAAACAATTGATAAAATTGCAGTTTTTATCAAAGAAGACCTTTCTGACGTTAAAATAAAACTAAGAGATGAGGTGGTGATGGAAAGGTGCCATCTTGCCTCAGGCAATAGGCTTCGGATACAAAAAATTCCTTTAAAGCTCCAACCCGATTTCGAGTGGATGAAAAGGTTGAAACTTCATGAGCAAATAATTATAACCACACACTGTTTACCTCTAATGATAGCCTACAAATATATTTGAAACAAGTATTTTGATGGACTAAATGACGTTTACAATTGATAAATCAAAGCGTTTAAGCTCGCTTTATTTATTGACTATTTGAGTTTTCAAAAAGCTCATAAATCTATACAACCTTGTGCTATATTCTATAACATACTGCCGCCCATAAAAAGCCCTTTAGTGCTGCACTCTATAAGCTAAAAGAGTTACTGACAGGATACATCTTTCTTGCCTTTTACAAACACTGCCAAAAGGAGTTTCACATAATAGTCATTGGATTTTTCGCGGATGTGTGCTTCAATAGAACTGGAGGCGTAATAACTCAGAAATTGCTCATGGGAAAAAAACCAATTTACGATATAGTTCTATGAACAAAAAAACAACAAGAAAATATGAAAAGGTTAATATTCTCAATGTGCCTCTTACCTGCTGCTCTTTCGCGGATATATTGGGAGAAATGGAAAATATTATATATAAGCGACTAATCGGCAAATATATTTCTATTACAAATACCGAATCCGTTTATCATGCAACAAGAATACCATCCCATTTTAACTATATCAACAATGCAGATTTTTCATGCTGCGACGGAGTCGGTGTTGTTCTGGCCGGAAAAATGCTCGGTGATAATATCCCTCGCATGCATGGTCCAGATTTGATGCTTAGATGCAGCGAGTGTGGTGTTGATAAAAAGTGGAGGCATTTCTTTTACGGAGGAAGAGATGGTGTTCCTGAACTCTTGAGCGAGAAGCTAAGCGAAAAATTCCCGGGTTTAATAACCGCGGGCACTTATTCCCCTCCTTTCAGCCCATTAACTCCTGATGAGGATGAAGCGGTAATCAATCAGATTAATAGAGCTAAACCTGATATTCTATGGGTAGGGTTAGGTCTACTCAAACAAGAGCAATGGATCGCGGAACACGTGGGGAAGATCAATGTACCGTGGATGATTGGTGTCGGCGCAGCATTCGATTTTTATACTGGTACAATTAAAAGAGCGCCACGATTTTTCAGACGTATTGGACTGGAATGGTTGTACCGACTTGCCTTCGAGCCAAGAATGCTTAAAAGGAACCTCTATAGTTTATCGCTTTTTTTTGCTGTCATACAAGATGCTCTGCGGCAAAACCACATGAAAAATCATCGACATCCTCGTGCTTAGAATACACAGAACTCTTAAATACTATCAAGACGCTTTGCCAGTCACGAATTTCAATTAGAAAAATAAAGGAGAACTCGACTAATGCTGAGAGCAGGTTTTATCGGATTCGGCAGGATGGGGATTACACATTTTTCCATCCTGAACACTCACCCTTTGGTGGAAATTGGCGCGGTATGTGATCGGTCAAGTACTATGTTGAACACCATAAAAAAATATACGGGCATTCGAATCTATTCCGACTACCAGGAAATGATCAAGAAAGGGGCGCTTGATTTCGTAGTTATTTCCACCCCGAGTGATTCACATACAGAAATCATACAGAGTGCCATTGATAATAATTTGCATACCTTTACTGAGAAACCATTTGCCCTGACAGCGGCCGAGGGACGGAAAACATTGGAGCATCTTGACAACAAGTCCCTGGTGAATCAGGTGGGCTATGTTAATCGTTTCAACGAGGTTTTTATGGAGGTCAAGAAACTGCTTGAAACCGGGGTGATTGGTGAGGTCAAGAATTTCAGTTCGGAAATGTATGGCGCTACGGTACTGAAAGATTCAAAGTCCAGTTGGCGCGGCAAAAGAAACACTGGCGGAGGGTGCATGTACGAATTTGCATCACACTGTATTGACTTGGTTTTGTACCTGTTAGGGCAGCCGGATAAAGTAGTGGGCAGCATTATGCAGAGCATTTACTCTTCCGATGTGGAAGATCTGATCAGTTCGACTTTTATCCACGAAAATGGTTGTACCGGTACTATCATGGTCAATTGGAGCGATGAAGCCTATCGTAAGCCCACTAATATCATAACAATTTTCGGTACCAGGGGGAAAATTATTGCGGACAAACATGCATATAAAATCTATTTGAAGGAAGCGGATCAGGCCAATGGGTTTCATCAGGGTTGGAATACCAGCTACATTACTGATTTTGCCAAGAGTGTCCGTTTTTATGTCAGGGGGAATGAGTTCAGTCGCCAGTTGGATTATTTTGTTGATTGTATCGAGCAAAAGCGGACAGACAATGTTGCAAGTTTTGCCGAAGCGCTGAAAACCGATGTCGTGATGGAAGAAATTACAAAAGATGCGGCCCGCTCGCTGGTAACAGATGAAGTTGCAGTGGAGTCTTCGCCGATTCTGCCCAAGCACGCAAGACAACTATCCGTATGGAGCAAGCTCTTAAAATTAATTGGGAGAAAATACCGATAAGGAAATGAAGAAAAAATCATCACGAAAACACGAAAGCACGAAAGAGATAAGTATGTCTGATTACAATAATTTCAGCGAAATGTGCCTTAGAGCTATAGAAACCAAAAAAGAAAAACATCAGTTTGAGGAATTAAGTAAGAAGATAATTGGCGCTGCAATTAACGTCCATAGAGAACTTGGACCAGGCTTTTTGGAAAGCATTTATGAAGAAGCATTAAAAATTGAATTGCCACGACTCGGACTTCATTATGATAGTCAAAAAGAGATAATGATAAAGTATCTTAGTGTGGAGGTCGGGCTGCACCGTCTTGACCTGCTGATAGAAAACATAATTATCGTAGAATTGAAGGCAGTAAAAGAGCTTGCCGACATTCATTTTGCCCAACTGAGATCTTATCTTAAAGCTACCGGCTTGAAAGTGGGCCTATTACTTAATTTTGCAAAACCCACCTTAGAAATAAAAAGAGTGGTTAACTAATTTTCGTGTTTTCGTACTTTCGCGATTTCGTGATTGTTTTGAATTCTAAATGCAAAAGTCCAATTTTATAAGCAACCGGGAGAACAACTCATGCTTGACAGAGTCATTTTTGGTGACAACCAGTTTTTTGGGATTAATCATATGTCTGAGGAGAAGGCCCAGGCACTTGCTGAAAGATTCAGAGATCTGAAAGCAATAACTGACGTCATTGATATTGCCTACGATTGTGGAATCAGGGCCTTTATGCTCAATACCAATGAAAGGGCCAAAGATATTTGCGATCATCTACGCCGAAATCCCTCCCGATATGCTGATCTGCTGCTCTATCCATCGATGCCCTATGCTCATAAATATGCCACAGCAGTAGCTGAAAAAGGAATTTTTGGCGCTCTCAAGGACTCTGTTTTGGTAGACAGCAGCGCAGGAAACATTGTCGGCATGCTGACAAAGGGAGGGGCTTCGCTGTTTGATAAAGATATGATCAAGGTGATGCAATTATTGATAGATATTGAAATGAAGATCTTTCGTGATCTGAATGTCAAAGTTATTTTTTTGCAAAATATTGTCACCGATCTTTTACTAGGCTTCGGGGTGAAGGAAGTGTTCGTCGCTTTTGCGTCCTACATTAAGGAAAAATATGGAGCTGAACCGGGGTTCGTTACCATGAACATGCCACGGATGGTTGATCTTTTACTCGATTGTGGCATTGAGAACCCGATTGTATGCTCGGCCATTAATAAGGCTGGTTATTTCATGAATCCTGACAGTGAATCCTATGAGAAGACCCTCGGTGAAAAACATTTCCGGCCAATTGCCATGTCTGTCTTAGCCTCTGGAGCTGTTAAACCCAAAGAAGCGGTCGAATATGTCTGCGGGCTTCCAGCCATACAGTCCATTGTTTTCGGGGCTTCCAGCAAACAGCATATTATTGAGACCAAGGAACTAATAGAGAGCTATTCTTAGTGTTTATATGAAACACTAAGCCTCGGCAGGGCAAACCCCACCAATGACATTGCTTTTATTGCGTAGCTTGGGTTTAATACCCCGCCCCTTGGGGCGCTTCAAAAAAAACTACTTTTTGTTTGATACCCCGTCCGCTTGCGGCGGGGTAGTTCATTATCAACAGGTTATGTTTTTCATCAAAACAAACGAAATTCTCCAACTGATTGATATTGCAACAAATTGCAATTTTACGAAAAAATTTAGCTTGAGAAAAGCGCGAAAGTCGGGTTAGGAAGGTGTTGGGTCTGGTTTTCGCATAATTTTTAAGAAATGTCGATGGTGAGTTACTGCAGTGTCTGATAAGCCAAATTATAACTTGTTTTTGTCTCTGCCCGCTGCCTTACCGCCAGAAACACCCGACCCCATGGTGCTAAAGGGGGTTTGCTCGTGTCCAACAAGAGGTCGGCTTATTCGTCAATAACCAATAGAATACGAGGAGATAGGATCGGACCAGTATCCTTGAATCAGCTTTCAAAGAACATCCGAATCGGTTTAAACACAAGATGCCCATAAAAAGATATTGTTCGTGAAGCTATTTGAATCCCGTGATGACAATTTTGATGTGTGCCGCTCTTTTCTGGTAGTGTCCATGGTGGTTACTCACGTATTTGAAATGTTTTACCTCCCGGATTACAATCGTCATCTCACCTATTATGTAACCATAGGATTTGTTTTTATATCCGGATTTACTGTTGGCGCATTATATTCTGAGAGGTTACGGAACGATCCGCAAAAGTATATGAAGAAATTAATGGGTCGGGCATATAAGCTCTTCATCATATTTGTAATTTGTAATTCAATCATTGTATTGAGCATTAAAACGAAATTTGACGCCTTTATTCAATTAAGCATCATAGACGTCATTATGTCAATTTTCCTAGGAACAAATAAGGCATTATTTGGTTTTGACATTCTGATACCCATTGCCCTGACAAGTTTCTTTTCCCCGTTTTTGTTGAAAGCAAGGGATAGTCACCTTAACTTAGCATTTATGCTTTTTTTTCTACTCTCTGTTTGGGGCTCCGAAGTAGTGAACGTCCTGAATTATTACGGGATAAAATTACTGTTTATCGGTCTTATTGGATGTTTGACCGGTAACCTGGTATGTAATCTTGACTGGGACCGCACTCTAAAAAAACTATCAAACAATTCTATAACAACTATTTCTGGTATAGCTGTTCTATTTTATTATACCGCTCTGATTTCCTTCAATACAAAAAGTACCCCTATAACAGTTTATTACCATGTAATTCCGACTATTATCATGTTGTTTTTCGTTTATATGCTCTCTTATGATTTTCGATTAAGCGAATCGCTTCTTATCAAAATTCCTAATAAAGTCTTGGCTAAATATATGCTTTTTGCTTATCTATTTCACATTTTGGTTATCAATCTCCTGTTTCTCGTTATCGAGAAAGACAGCCTCGACTTCTTCGGAACCTCGATACTTGCTCTTTTCGTGTTATCGTTTACCATAGCTACTTGTCATTTTGTTGATTTTCTGAATTTGAAATCACCCGTTCTGGCAAAAATATATTCGCGCATATTTAAATTATAGGACAAAGATCGGCTACCAACATAAGGCGGGACAGTCTGTAAATTCAATTAGTTAGCAACTCCTCAGATTTTGCTTGATTGTTGAATTGTCATAGAGCCAAAATAGCGAAAAGTGTCTCGCTTTAAGTTGGTAGCCTTCTTGTGGAAGGATGCGGCGGTTGTAATGACTGATAGTGGAGGCCTACAGGAAGAAACCACGGCCATGGGCGTGCCGTGTATTACTCTGCGTGATAATACTGAAAGGCCTATCTCTATTGAGATGGGGACAAATATGCTGGCTGGCAACAAAACGGAATCAATCCTTGATGCGTACAGGAAAACCGTTGAAAAAAAACAAAGTCATAATTCCTTAGTACCTCCCAAATAGGACGGAAGAGCGGCTGTGAGAATATGAAAAAAACTTATGCGTGGGTTAAAGGACAGGTAGAAAAGCAACCGAGAGGTGATTGCTTATCGGCTATGGAGGTAATAATGAAAAAATGCACGAAATGTATCTTACCAGAAAATTATCCAGGAATAACCTTTAATGAATCAGGTACTTGTAATCACTGCATCGCTCATAGAGAAAGAAAATATCGCGGAGATGATGCCTTGAAAGAGAAAATAAGTTCTTTTCTTAAAACAAAAAGAGGCAGAAATAGAGACTATGATTGTGTACTTGGGTTAAGTGGTGGAAGAGACAGTTCTTATTTATTATATTACCTTGTAAAAATACTTAATTTAAGGGTACTTGCGTATTCTGCTGATAATGGTTTTATTCCGGAACAAACAAAACTGAACATGAAAAATATGTCAAATATATTAAATGTAAAACTTCAGATCGAAGAACATGAGCATCTAAAAAAATGTATCAAACACCATATGTTATCATGGATGAGTAAGCCCTCGCCTGCAATGGTAGGAATGTTATGTATGGGTTGCAAGTCCGCTATTGATCTTGGACTTCTCAGTTTCGCAAGAAAAAATAAAATTCCAATAATTATTGGGGGCGGGACTCCTTTTGAAGGTCAAGGCTATAAAGTTAACATGATGAAACTTAATCCTAATAGTAAGAGTAAATACTCATTTATAGCCGGATGGTTATATCAAATCATTAAAAATCCACAATGGGTATTAAATTCAACGTGTTTACTTGTTCAATTCAAAGAATATTATTATCATTATCTAAGGAAAGCTGCGAAAACCAAAGAGTTGTTATATATTGCACCATTTCGTTATCTTAAAAGGTGGGAGGAGAAAGAAGTAATATCAACGCTCGAAAATGAATTAAATTGGAAGAGAAATACCGACACAGAATCTACATGGAGAGGAGATTGTGATATTGCTTTGTTGAAATTATATTTGTACAAGAAATGCCTTGGGTTTAATGATAAAGATGACGGCTTGAGCAGTTTAATAAGGGATAAGCAGATTACTCGACAGGAAGCACTGGAGAGAGTACATAAAGAGGGGGAAATTCCCGAAAAAGTAATAAGAAAGATTTTTGACAAGCTTGGACTAAAGTATTCTGATCTATCAATTGCATTGAAAAA
>Ga0255382_10035_pt1 | contig 14635 bp, 13 predicted proteins | sample ANMaggSeSYBR01H9_FD_182101 | JGI IMG/M metagenome (GOLD analysis project Ga0255382, IMG submission 182101) | Sediment cell enrichment communities from methane seep in Santa Monica Basin, California, United Staets - ANME aggregate JGI... | ecosystem: Environmental > Aquatic > Marine > Cold seeps >... | reverse complement strand
GCCGCACGTCGGGTTGAATGCAATCAATATCCGAACCCGTGCGGGATTGCTTCCGGGAAATACTTTAAGTGGGCCGCACACGACGACCTTCATGCTCCTGATTTTTTGTTGAGGTGCGTTGAGGTGCTGGATAAAGACCCTTCGGTGGTTTTGTGCCATTCTGAGGTGCAATTTATTGATGAATCTGGGCGGTATATTAAGAATCCTGATCGGTTTCTGCCGGATGCCAGTTCTCCAGAAGCCCATGTCCGTTTTTCTGAGCTAATTCGTATGGTTCACTGGTGCCTGGATATTTTTGGGCTTATGCGGAGTGATGCATTGAAGCGGACTCCGCTTATTTCAAATTACGTGGGGTCCGACAGAAATACATTGGTCATATTGGCTCTCCTCGGCCGGTTCCATCGGGTACCTGAGTGCCTGTTTTTAAACAGAGCGCACGCCGAGCGCTCGGTGAGAAAAACTCGGCCCGCTTTCCGAGCAGCATGGTTTGACCCGAAAAATCGAAATCGTATTTCGCTTCCTCGCTGGAGAATCTTATTTGAATACATCAAATCTCTGAGCGCCGTGGAGCTACCTGTGAAACAGAAAATGGCTTGCTGGCAACATCTATTCCGGTGGCCGGGAGAGCATTCCCGGCTATTGAAAAAAGATGTGATGCTTGCCTCAAAAAGCGTTATCACTCGTCTCTATAAAGTATAGAGATCAGGATGGTCCTATTATGATAAAATATGCTCCAAGAAAGCCCTTGAAAAGCCAGTTGAGAAGGTTCATTTTAAATCTCAAATTCCAGTTGCATGATACCGATTTTCAAAATGGCAATATGCTCTTCTTTGTCACAGGCCGAGGCAAATCCGGCACAACATGGATGGCAGAATTGCTCACAACTCATCCCTCACTCTTCTGTGACCCCGCGGAAAACTTTGGATTTCATCAGGATTTTCAGTTCCAGCACCTTGCCGATTGGCCTGAATTTTTATTTGACGGGGTTGAAGCTAACATAACGGAAAAAACCTGGAAGTTAATCAAGAATGGTTTGATTACAAACCTCAGGAATAAATGTAACAAATTGTCGGCTCAAAAATTGGGAGATAAGACCCCGGATCAAGACATATTACGTATCTTGGATCTGTTTCCAAAAACACAGGTCATTGTCATGCTGCGGGACTTCAGGGATGCGTGTGTATCATTGGCCTTTCATGGGACGAGGCTATCTAATAGCTGGAGAGGACTGTTTGACGGTCCCGAGAAAAAATATCTTGATAACAAATTTCTAAAGGCTGTTCTGACATATTATGAGACTAAAAAGGATTTTGAGTTATATTCAAGGCTTGCTACTGAAAAACCGGATCAGGTGTTAATCGTTCGATATGAAGAGATGAAATCAGAACCTTTATCCACGCTCAGAGGTGTGTTCGAGTTTTTGGGAGTAGACAGCAGAATTGTTCATGTAAGAAAATGTTTGGAGTTAAACACATTTCAGAAAAGGGCAAAAGGCAGGCGGCCAGGTGACGGTGATTCTAAAAGTTTCTACCGAAAAGGGATCATAGGGGATTGGAAAAATCATTTCAGTCCCGAGAATATAGCTCTTTTCAAGGAAATTTCGGGTGATACGCTTATTGAAGCAGGTTATGTGCATAATAACCAATGGGGATTGTAAGACTTACGATGGAAAATCAGGGCAATAAAAAAAAACACAGCGCTTACAATATAATCTGCTTTGGTTTTTTGCCTTGGAACAATATGTGGGGGCGTAACCAGAGTATGATGGCTGAAATAGCACAATTTCATCTTATTCATAATGTTATTTTTGTGGATCCATTGCTTTCAATACGAAAGGTATTCATGCACAAAAGCAAACACCTCAACACTTCGTCACATATTGCAGGTAAACTTTTTCCATCAAAAAAAACTTCTAAAATATGGGAATATGTTCCGCTTACTTTTCTTCCGTTTAAAAGACGTTTTTCTGCGTTGGAAAAACTTGAAAATCGCATAAACTTAAACATTATACGCCTGATAAATTCTAATATGCCATTTATTCTTTTTATCAACAGCCCTAAAAACTCTCTTCAGTATCTGCTTGATGAATTACTGAAAAAAGCGGATTTGTCAATTTTTGATTTTTGCGATGATTTTGTGGAATACTATCCAAGTGAAGCAGTTGAAGCCAGGGCAATTTTTTCGCGCAACATAGAGAAATATGCAAAATCATCTGATATTGTTCTATCTATTAATGACCATTTAAGAAATAAATACAGCTTTTTGAACAAAAACATACATGTGATCAAAAATGGTACTAACTATTATAATTTTGATCGTAAAACCTATAAAACCATTGATTTTCTTGAGCGGATTAAAAGTAAGAAAAAGCCTATCATTGGATATAGCGGCAATATCAATACGTTTAGAATTGATTTTAGCCTGCTCGATTTTCTTTTAGACCAAAGACCAAATTGGCAGTATGTTTTTATCGGACCCGCTGAATCATATTTCACCAACCGATATTTGAAGTTTGAAAATGTTTATCACGTACCACCTGTAGATTATCAGACCCTTCCAGCCTACATACGTTATTTCGATGTGGCGATTGTCCCATTTAAGATAAATGAACATACAAAGGGAAACAATTTGCTTAAGTTTCATGACTACCTTGCAATGGGAAAGCCAATCGTCAGCACTGACATGGGAGGGGCAAACGATTTAAGAGATGTCATTAGAATTGCTCAAAGGCCATCTGACTTCTTGGAAAAAGTAGAAAAAGCTCTATCCCCGGACACATTTCGGGACACCCTGAAGCGTAAGAAAGTCGCTTTGGAAAATTCCTGGCAACACCGGATTAAGGAGCTTGAGGAGTTGATAAAGAATAGTATTTCTTAAAACCTCAGGGTTTTCTGATTGGTGAACCAATGCAAAGGATTTTTTTTCATATTCATATCTGGAAATGTGCAGGGGCTACGTTCCTAAATATTTGTCGGAATAATTTCGGCAAGGGGTTCCACCGCGACATAATGCTTGTCCAGGATTGGGTATTATCGACCCAACAACTCTGCTGGCTTATGCGCTATCATAAATGGATTCGTTGCTACAGTTGCCACATGCTCTCCTGGGACCTGCCATACGACGCGGAAGACACCGAAGTTATTGGTGCTGCCTTTGTGCGCAACCCAGTCGATCGTTTTATCTCAAGCTACAGTTATCAGAAAGCTGCGAATTACCAAGGTGGCTTTGCCAAGGGAAAGAGTTTCCCTGAGTTCTATGTTCATGCGTTGGAGGAGGTGGATAATCCCATGTGGAGGAATGGACAGACATACGTTTTGGGAGGCAGCCGGAGTGAAGAGGCTCTTGCCAGGATTCACAAACGTATGCAACAGGGCCGGCTAATACTTCTTGTCACCGAGCGATTCGATGAGTCCTGCATCGCACTCGAGGGCCTCTTCCCCGAGCAGTTCAAAGACTGTTCGTACATCCGCCGCAATGTTTCCCCCAAAAAGGAACTAATTACCCGATTACAGCGTAACGCCGTTTCTCAGCACATGCATCTTGATTACAAACTGCTTTCGCTTGCAAACGATTACCTGGATGCGACATTGGAGCGTCTCTTTCCCGATCTTCATGAACGACAGCAATATCTTGACGATTTCAGGCAGCGCTGCCAGTCGAAAGAGCGACACCAGCGCAGGTTTGATACAGTGAAATCTTTTGTGAGTGCCATCAAGACAGCCATAAAAACTGTCATAAGGCTTTAATGCGCAAAGCCGGTATTGACGTCAGTGCACGCCAATGCTTTAATGGAGGTTCAAGATGCGAGTTGCTATTTTTTCCGCCTTTGATACTGTTCTAAATCCCTATATTCTTCTATTCAAAGAAACTTTGGAACGTCAAGGGCTTGAAGTCCATATGGAACGCGAATTCAATCTGAAGTGGCTGCTATCCAAAGGTAACTCTTGTGATTGTATCCATTTGCACTGGATAAAACATTCCTATTCACTTCCGAAAAACAATGACAAATCAAAATTTTTAAAAAAACTGATCGAAATTCGCATAGTAAGAATATTTCTGGATTTACTCTGCCTGATTGAATTCGCACTTACATTTTTGTTCGGAAAACTGACAGGAAAGACTATTGTGTTCACTGTTCACGACCTTTTCAAATCCGGCAAACAATCGTTACGGGGGAGAATGCAGATCTGGATAGCCCGCTATGTGGTTTTTTTGTTAGCTGATTCCGTCCACGTTCATAACCATCATTCCCGTAAACTCATAAGAGCTATATATAAGAGAAAGAATGGTATTTCTGTTATTCCACATGGCAATTATATAGGGTGTTATCCGAACCAGGTTTCAAAAACCGAAGCGCGTCTCCGGTTGGGGTTGCCTGGCGATGCTTTTGTATATCTATTTATGGGTCTGCTTCGCCCCTATAAGGGACTGGAGGATTTGTTTGAGGCCTTTGAGACATTAGAGTGGCCCGGGGCAAGACTACTGGTGGCCGGCCAGGTCTTTGGGGCAGACAGCTATGAGTCAAGGCTATTGGACCTGACGCGCAGTAACTCCAGGATAATGCTGGTGCCGGAGTTCATAGCCGATGAGGCTATCCAGATTTATATGAATGCCTGCGACGTTTTCGTTTTGCCCTATAAGGATATAACCACGTCCGGCGCTGCTGCACTGGCATTGTCGTTTGGGCGGCCCATTATTGCTCCCGCTATCACCTCGTTCCCCGAGGTCATAACCTCAGAGGCAGGAATCCTGTATGATACATCTCAGCCGAACGGCCTGGTCTCTGCACTGCGGGATGCCAGAACCCGATCCTGGTCTGAATCTGAGATTTTTGACTATGCTCATCAGTTTGATTGGGACCAACTGGGCCCCCAGTTGGCGGCACTATACACTAAACATTATACTTTGCACAACGTGATATTTTCGGTCAAACCACAAACTAATTTATCAGCCAAATCATGAAACCACGAAGGATTTTATACGTAACACGAATCGTCGAAGGTGGAGTGGCAGTAGTTGTTGACCGCCTGGCAAGAGGACTGGATAGGGATCGGTATGAGCCAATTGTACTTTTTGACACACATAAGCAATCGCATATCAGAGAAAAGCTTTCCGAATCAGACATTAAAACCATTAACTTAACGAAACTTACAGGTGAACATGTTTCTGACAAACCCAAACCTGGAAGAAACAAAGATATAGGCGCCCATCTTAAAGCTCATTTTGGGGAAAGAGCCAGTCAAGTCTACTTTTCTATGAAAAGTGCTTATAAATTTATGTTATGGCAAATGCCCAAGGTCAGCTCCTTTATAAAGATAATTCGGGAGAACGAGATAGATCTGATCCATACACATAGCGAGTTAATTCATGGGAAACCGGAAATCCTTGCGGCATGGATCACCGGAGTACCTTGTATTTCCCACAACCATGGGTATTTTAAGTTGACACATTTTGACAAAACTTTTGCCAGATTTGTGGACTCCTTCATCTATATATCAAGAGACCAGGCCGACCACCATATTGTCCAAGGGAAACCAAAGGCAAAAGGGGTAATTATCCACAATGGCTTAGAGATGAAGGAGTTTACAAGGACATATGATACTAGCCTTGTTCGTAGCGAATTGTGTAGTACCTCGGACGAGATTTTGGTAGGCATCCTTGGCCGAATTTCGTGGTGGAAGGGACACGAGTATTTCCTGGAGGCAATTGCCGAGGTCACAAAACAGATTTCAGGCCTTAAAGGCGTAATCATTGGAGACGTTACAGAAGATTCTCTTGGCCATAACCCGCAGTATTTCAACAAGTTGCAATTGCTGGTTAAATCCTTAAATATAGAAGGCAAAATCCTCTTCGCCGGATTCCGCCGTGATGTACCGCGTGTTATAACTGCCCTGGACGTGGTTGTGCATGCTTCCTCCATCCCCGAGCCTTTTGGTCTGGTGGTAATAGAAGGAATGGCGGCGGGTAAACCGGTAGTGGCTACAGGGGCAGGGGGAGTCCTGGATATCATTGAAGATGGTGTAAATGGCTTACTTGTTCCGTGTAAAGACTCAAAGGCTATGGCCAAAGCAATCCTCCAAATCATTTCCGATAAGGGCAGGGCAAAGCAAATGGGTTTAGCTGCTCGTCAGTGCGTTACTGATAAATTTACTATACAACGTCAAGTAACGGCAGTTCAGGAACTATATGACCCCATGTTTGCTGCTCCTCGGTACCGATAATTGATAACCGCTATGCACCAAAATGTGAGAGCCAATTCAACATTAACCAATCAGCAAAAAGGAAGACAGTGGCTTATAGGAGACTGAGATCATTCAGTTACTAACGAGAGCACAATATAAAAATGAAGATTATCTTAATTTACCTTCTTCTATTTACATTTTGGGCAGAACTTTCTTTAGGGTTCAGCCTGACCAATATACAGGGTTTAAGTCTGTTCAATTTATGTATATACTTCTTATTGCTTGCCTGGTGTTATACAATAATGAGCAAAAAGAGGTTGTTTGAATCAAACTGTGTGAACAAATATATAATTCTGCTAAGCTTTGTCGTGTTGTTCTCTAGTTTCATTAAAATATTTTTCGGCGAAATCCCCAACATAAACATGCGGACAGAACTCGTGTCTTTTAAGAGGTGGGCTAACCCTCTTATTCTCTTTTTTATCCTGTTCAACATAGTTGATGATGAAAAGACCGCTAAAAGAACTATTTTTGGCTTGATTATCTTATTAACTGTAAGTGCGTTGACTACGCCACTAATTTCGCTTGATATTATCAAAATTGGTCACGTCAGTAAAATTTTTGAAGGACGAGCATCCGCCTTTAGCGGAGCGAACAGCTTTGCTTCATACCTGGTGATGTTTATCCCGCTCGTATTGACATGTCTTCTTTTCCAAAAAACATTTATGCTTAGAGCTGCTAGCGGCGTTTTGCTTGCTTTGACTTTTACCGCTTTAGTTACTACTGGCTCCCGTGGTGGGTTATTATCTTTTTGGGTTGCTATGGCAGCCTACTTATATATTCTATATCGGCAAAGAATGATCCGGTTACCGACCATCATAGCCGTAATTATTACGGTATTGATAATTGGGTCAATTTCATTTGTGTTAGCTCCATCAGAGCCTAAAAGTATTCTATTAGATAGACTGGATACGAGCCGTTTAGAAGAAGGCGAAGGCCTGGACAAATACACTGCTGGTCGTACACTGTTTTTGCGTAAGGGAATACAACTTTTTTTTGAAAGCCCGATATATGGTCACGGCCAGAATTCTTTCCTTCCGTTAGTGGAAAAGAAATTTGGAATTCATGGCGTTGCGCATAATGCGTACCTCACGTATTTGGTCGAATACGGCATTTTCGGGCTAATCTTTTTTGTCATGATATTGAAAAAAATATTTCAACATGTGTGGAAGCATCTTAGAGAAACACCACATATCTGGGAAAAACGATTATATATAAGCTATATTGCAGGATTCGTCGGTTATCACTTCTCCTTGCTCGCTTTAAATGAAAACCAACCGCGATACATTTTCTGGATTTACACAGCTATAATATGCAAATACAGCCAATTGCAAATGAATAAGAAAAAAGGTTCTTCCGCAGAATTTGTGCGCTAAAATGAGCATTTGTGTTGTGAAAAATATCTTTCATTGACTGAAAGCGAAGTATTTCGGGTTAACTTGATAGTATAGGAATTTCCATTCTTCTTGATTTTGTTACAGAATCAAATTATTCTTTTCTTTCTGATATTCAATCAACTTCAGAATACAAGGAAGATTAAATGAAAAAAATATGCTTTGAAATTACATGCAAACATCTTTGTAATCATTTTCACACTCATTCGTATTTTCGCAGATTATCTCAAAGAGAGTTAACGCAAGAAGAAGAAACTTTGAGTTTGCAACCTTGTCCTGATTGTGCCTCAAAACCGTTTTCAGAATGGGATTTAAATGTGGTTAAGAAACGTGGGGGTATCGTCCCGGTGCTGGAAGACCAACAGCTTTAGGACAAGGGCAAATAACCAACTATAAGAATACCCCAGAAGTACAAGGAACAAGTCATTAATTATGTTAAAACCTTAGCAAAAATGGAGAGCAAGAATAAATTACTTTCAAATAATGCTAAATAGTTTTTTGAGAAAAAGCCCGCCCGAAGGGCGCTAAGTTCAGATGTTATCAAAACAGAACTGTTTGGAGCAACTAATAATTGACCCAAAACATCAACCCGTTACAGCTAAACCTCGGATTAGTGGGTTTATTAGCTTCCGTTTTAGCATTACCTATTTGCTTGTATTTCTGAGAGTTTGTTTGAATCTAAAAGCAATCCAGAGCATTCTGGAGGAAATCAGGCATCGCTGAATGTGCTGTTTTAAGTTGCAATATAATCTTTTAAGCAATAACAGGAATTTTGTTAAATGTCGCTTAGTTAGGTGTGTTTTGCTTCTGATTCTCAAAAAAAAGACCCACAAATTCTGCGGAAAAGGCTTTAATAGCTTTGAGGTGTATTAATCATGTTAAAATTTATATACTTAACATCTTCAGGTTTTTCCGGTTCGACCTTGTTGGCCTTTATGATGGGTGCCCACCCGAGGATTGCGACAGTTAGTGAAATGACCGGTGTGATAGAAGAGACCGATCCTGACAATTATGAATGTTCATGTGGAAGACTGCTTAAAAATTGTGATTTTTGGAAATTAGTATCATCACAAGTGCAAGAAATACATAAAGATTTTTCATACAAGAACTTTAAAACAAGATATATACCCAGAGGCGATGGTTTTATAGATCGGTTGCAGTTTTCAAATTTAAGAAATAATAAAATATCAGATGTGAGAGATTATATATATCAAAAAGTTCCTAAATATTATGATTATGTTTATAATATTACAAAACGAAATATTGATCTTGCAAATGCTATTTTAAATATCACAAGCAAAGATATTTTTTTTGACGTATCAAAAAGCCCCGTTAGAATAAAGTTTTTAAAACGATATCTTGAATGTGAATTTAAAGTGATACATTTAGTGAAGGATGGACGCGGGGTGTTCGATTCTTGTAAACGCTATAATCCTGAAATACCCGATTCCAAAGCTATAGTGAGTTGGACAAGGGTTAACAGATTTGCTGAAAGAGCACTCAAATATATTGAAAAAGAAAATAGATATCTATTATTATATAAAGACTTGGTTACTAACCCTGAGTATGAATTAACTAAATTGTGTGAGTTTATTGGTGTCGAGTATAGTCCCTACTGTTTAGATTTCAGAAATAGTGATCATCACATAATTGGTAATGCTAAAATGCGACTTGGATCCAGCACTAAAATTTATTATGATGAGAAATGGAGACAAAGTTTATCATCGGAACAATTGAAACTATTCGATCGTTTGGCTGGGGAAATAAATAGAAAATATGGTTATTCGTTGTAAAAGAAAAAAAAGTCGTTTCATTTTTCGAACGGTCAGGAAAGTTCGAAGGAGTTAAAAATTAAGGGTCAACCGGAACTGATGTGGTAAAACAACCCTTTTTTTGCCATTTTTTAACGTCGTGCATTTTATGATATTGTCAAAAGTGGCTATTAGAGCGCCCTAAACAATGGTTCCTCCTGATAATCCGAAAGAGTTGGTTAGGATGTTTTCCGGAGGCGATGGGGGCATTTCCTGAAGAAGAATCATAAGGGTGAGAATGAATCACGAAAGAAAAAGTGGTTTTGAAATACGTGTCTTATACTTGCTACATGGCTTAGTTAGGAATGGGTGGCGTTGAGGTCGCACTTTTTCACTACATAAAAGAGATGAGGACGCCAGTAAAAAATTTAGTTAAGTAAGAAGTACCTGCCGAAAAAGCAAGACATTTTTTGGCTTTAAAAGGGGGCATTCGCAGTGCAAAATCATAAAGACAATTTATATGAAGGCCAAAGCGTCGATCCTATCTACTCGAGTGGTAAATACTTTGAGGATCCAAACAAGTATAGTAAGGATGCACAATATAAGGCAGACAACTTTTTAAAAATATTTTTAGGGTTTGCTCGGCAATATAACATTACAATCCATTCCTGTGTTGATGTGGGCTGTGGTTCTGGAGATATTACAAAAATTATTTCAAGTTCGCTGAAAAAGGAAAGGTTTAATCTTGACATTATGAAAGGATATGATGTTTCCCCTCACGTGCAAACAATACGGCATGAAGAAGTTGAATTTGTTCATGGGGATTTCTGTAAGTCAGATGAGTTTGTTGACCTGGTGACATTGTTTGATGTCTTTGAACACATTTCGGACCCGATACATTTTATTCAGAGGGTTGCCCTTCGATGTAAGATAATTGTTTTCAACATTCCCCTTGATTATTCGCTTAAATGGGCACACAGAGACTTCTTTCATTACAAGTTGAAAAAAGGCCACCTGATTTTCTTGGACAGCGTATCCGCTTTGAACCTGCTGACTTTAGCTGGGCTCAGAGTCGTTGATTATAAATATGCCCATTCGTTTTTACATCCATCAACTCGACATGAATCGTTCCGTCAAAAAATTATATTACCGTTTCTCCTCAGACTATTGAAGCCATTTTTTTTTAGCAAAATACTCGGACATTCAAGTCTATTTGTCATCACTCTCACGCAGAAAGGCTTGTGTGACATTGACTTAACAGATTACTTTGAGTAAAGCAACCATTTCCCCGGTAGGGCAGCAATTCTCATTATGGAATATTTAATGAAATTTCAAAAGTTTGTGAGTTTTAATTAAATTCAGAGATCACGGTAAATAGCAATTTTACTATTTAACTATCTGAAATTATTACATCTGAATTTCTCAAGTAAACGTGTGCAATTGTGAGATCGTAAAAAACTAACTCATTGAAATAACGACAATAAAAAAATTTATTTTCTTCTCGCATTCTCAAGCGTTTCTGATATCATCGTTTCTATGGCGATGAAAACTGGAAAATATAAAGGCTTTTACGGGCGCATTCCCCAAAAGTGGGTCATGTTGCAATAATGGATTCGGAGGAAATTGCCATTTGTTTCAACAGGTTCCAGCGTCCTGCTTTGTAATAAGATCGCAATAACAAAATAGCCTCTGCGTTTTGTTCCTTCCAAAAAATGCCCGGGCCTTTTATTCGAAGATTGATCACTCTGCGAACTGCGCTTTCAATTGCTCCGCTGCCACAGGGTAAGCCCAATGCTGAAATGCCTATGTAATCCATTCGTCTCCGGTGTTTAATAAATTGGGCTCAACCGGAACTGGTGTGGTAAATTGACCCTCTTTTTGCCGTTTTCTCGTTGTTTTACAGGTAGTTATTTCAAAATCAAAAAAGTGCCATTTTTTATTCTTAATACTATCGTTAAAATATTGATACCTTAACAATGGTTTGTGTAACAGATTGATTTTATTGACCACACTGATTCCGGTTGACGGGGTTCGGTGTCACACCAGTTCCGGTTGAGCCATAAATTGAGTGTAACCAAAATTAAGCAACCATTTTTTCCTGTACATTCATCAAGTTATATTTATCAGGAAAAAATGTATTGTTCTTAGCCTGTGTTGTGAAAAATTCCCAGTATTCATCCCAATCCTTACTTTTTGCCACTGAGCGTAACTTCAGAATTGAATCTGATCCGTTAATTCCCCACCGGGCACCGGATATTTCCATTCTATCTTTAACTACATGACTGCCAAAGTCATTCAATTTTATTTTTCCTCTCATTATCTTTCTGGAATCATTATCTAAATTTTTTGCTTGACTTTTTTACTTTGCCATGAGAACCTAACAATACACTACTGTCCCTATGCGAAAAAAATGACAAAGGTTTAAGAAATGGCAAATATTATATCAAAGATAGATTCTGTTAAGATGCAGGAGATCATTACTTATACAGAATACTTCCCAAATTTATCACGCAGAATACTTCCCAAATTTATCACGCAGAAATCTTGCGAATACTATCTGTGAGAATCTTGAATGGAAAACACCTGCCGGATCTCAGTAATTCTAATTATGGCTTTTAATAGTGGCCATCAATGTTGCTTCCGGCTTGGTTTCAGTCCCGGTTATAAAAATTACGCCAAGTGAGTAGAAAAAACTACCCAAGGCTGATCAAACCAACGCAACTTTTCGCTACAGAATATTGCTACTCTTTCTTGCAACCACTTTTAGGATAAACCTATCCGTTGATGCCTGGAAGTTCCACTAATCTTCCACACCAGATAAATCTAACCAATTGTTATTATATCTAAAATAAGCTGTTGTCTAACTGGTATCAATAAATTCGATTTCAAGGCCGCGTATCATAAAAGTGAGCATCTCATCCCAACTATCAAAACATATATATCGGGTCAGGGCACGAATATCGTCAAAAAAGGTCTTTCGAGTAGGAAGATTGTCTCGAATCAGTTGATATTTTTCATCCATCATCCCAAGCACTGTGTGAAACAGAAAAGCAAGAATGTTTAAAGTTAATAACAAAGAGGCCAGGTACTTTTTGCCATGACCAAAATTATGCTCAAGATGATACCCCTTGGTTTTAAGTACATTATTGTTTTCATTCTCTATTTTCCAGCGCGCACGACCTGCTTCTACCATCTTTTTTACATTTTTTTTTGTGATCTCATGATTGGCAGCAAAAGCGTTCTTATATACGATGGTACCATCCTCGAGTGTTGTGGTAAGCTCACACCAGTTTACATATAGAGCATCCTCACCGTCACGCAAAGGCACTTGATTTACATGACGGTAGGTATCAATCTCATAACATTTTCCTGTCCAGCGCTTAATAATCAGGATTTGAATCTCTCCCATGTTCTCAAATTCTGTTAGCCATTCATAGAGAGTTTTATGAGAATCAGGCTTGCAGACTAAAATAAAATTAAACCCTTCTGTTAGGATACTCTCGCATATCGGTTGATGACAATACAAATCATCGCCCAAAATGGTAACTCCAAGATCCTTATACTGCTGGCCATATTCGGCAAACCATCTTTTAGCTGCCGCATTCTCACAGTCCTGTTTCTTGTGACCATCTTGTGGAGTAATGAACTCCGGCTGCAAAGCTATGACTTTGTCATTGCCAGGGGCTACAATTACCGGTGTAACTACGGTATGAGAATAAGTCACAGTTCCATTCCTATGTTTCTTTTGGGTACAGTTCTCACAACAAATATTTTGTGAGGAAAAATATTGTGTTCCATCTAATGCGATCAGCAAGTTGTTATTGATGGAACGAAATTCCTCCAGATGCCCTGAGGCACTCAGTCCGTCAAAAATATAGGAAAACATCGGAAACACGTAAGAAGGATGCACTACATCCATCAAATCTCTGATGTGGTTATCAGAAGGAATCTGGTCCATTATAAACAGAGTCTGAGCATTACTTTTACCTTTCGCTTTTTGCATCGCCTCTTGAAATGCAAGAAAGGATGGGTTCTGGGTAAAGAAAATCGAAAAAGCTCCTAACGCGGCGTCTTCAATAGTGTAACGAGTATTTGATCCGGTACGCTTGTCGGGGAAATCAGATATCAAAGAGCGAAAATGTTTCACCATATTGTCAAAAGAAAATTCTGTGAGCTTTCGTTTGAGTAAAATTTTATTTTCTATCTCTTCGGAACAGCGCATTCGATCCTTCTGGATATAAAGATATAAATCAATATCTTTTAATATCAAAAATGAATGCGGCTGTCTATAGAAAAGATATTTTATAATATTCGAGAGTTATCGCTTTGCAGCAAAATTTGATGGAGTCTAAAAATGTCAGGGGCCACCCTTATGAAGTTGAGCTAAAGTCATAATTAGAATTGCTGCTTACTGGTGTGTGGATTTCACATCTTTAAAAGGTGTAACTACTTAATATAACTAACTCGATATGTCATATTATTTTGAATGACATTGTCATGAAATGGGGCTATGGAAGATATGGCATCCAGACTAAGGGGTTATCTATGACGAGTGCGAAAATCTCAAGGCCGGAAAATACGACCCCGTGCCTAAACAAGAAGAAGAGGGAAGATGTTCCGTTTGGCCCCCCGCCGGAGGAATACAGTTTGGCCCCCCGCCGGAGGAATACAGTTATCGTTGTTCCCAATGCCGGCATGAAATGAAAGTTAATGAGGCGATTATTGATTTTGAAATTGATATGGCTAAATTTGCCGGAACATATTACGAAGGATTCATGCCCATTGTCGGTTGTCCGAATTGTAATCAAGAAACAATGGAATACGTTAAGGCCTAAAAGTCCGCCCTAAGGGCACTAAGTTTTTGTATAGGAAATTATAAAATTGATGCTTTCAATCTATTGAAACTATGATATATAAGATGGCTGTATGGCAGCCAGGTCAATAAAAACAATATTTCGTGATTTTTGGTATATAATATTTGCTGAGTTATCAAGTAGATATTCAAAACCACATTGGGATTCGATTGTTGAAAATGTTGAAAAGATGATCGGGTGTGGTGATCCTTCCAACGGGTATGCTGAATATGTTTGTCCCCAATGTGGTAATAAGAAACAAGTTCCGTTTACATGTAAGAGCAGATTCTGTACTTCTTGCGGCAAGATTTATATTGATAAATGGGTAGAAAAAATAGTGGGTAACATATTTGATGTTCCGCACCGGCATTTGGTGTTTACCATTCCACAAGTGCTTC
>Ga0255382_10037_pt1 | contig 14657 bp, 13 predicted proteins | sample ANMaggSeSYBR01H9_FD_182101 | JGI IMG/M metagenome (GOLD analysis project Ga0255382, IMG submission 182101) | Sediment cell enrichment communities from methane seep in Santa Monica Basin, California, United Staets - ANME aggregate JGI... | ecosystem: Environmental > Aquatic > Marine > Cold seeps >... | reverse complement strand
TGAAAGCCCTGCATACTTCCTTGATCGTACCCTTTTTGATGAATACTATGCCAGACAGGCAACGCAGGCAGGTGTTGACATACGCACCGATGTAGAAGCGCACAATGTACTGCGGACCGAAGGGAACATTTCGGTCAGTACTTCAAATGGTGTCCTGACGTCAAAAATGGTGATCGTTTCCGATGGGATCAACTCCAAGATAGCAGGTCTGCTTGGACTCAACACCATGAAACATCCGAATGACATCGCGTGGGCCATGGAAGCCGTCGTCGAGGCAGAGGGCATTGGAGAACCGGACCTGTTCGAGTATTATGTTGGTAGCATAGCCCCGGGCTGGAAATGCACCTATTCCCCCTGCGGCGGGAATCGTGCGACCCTTGGGATGTACGTCCGGCGCCACGGCAGGGACGTATCTGATTTCTTTGATCGATGGGTCGAGAAGTTCAAGAAACTCAAAGGGCTTGATGACCTAACCATTGTCCAGCGATCCACAGGCGGCGATCCGATCATTACTATACCAGATACCACCGTTGCCGATGGTGTTATGCTGGTGGGTGGAGCCGCAGGCCAATCCGGTATCGGGTACAGTATGCACGCCGGACAGATGTGCGGCGATGTGGCAGCCGATGCCGTGGCCCACGGGGATGTTTCCAGCAAAGCACTCTCACAATATCGGAAACTGTGGAACCAGGAATACCGTACCGAGTATTATCTCGGCAGGCTTGCACTGGAAACCCTGCGAAAGATGACCGACCGGGAGATCGACGGTATGATGAGTACATTCGAGGGAGAGGATATTTCATTTATTCAGGGAGATCCTCTTAACAAAGCCATACAGACAGGTTTGTTCATGCTGCGAAAGAATCCAAAGGCTCTCCTCTCATACCGTGCCCTGCTACGAAGGCGATAACAATATCGATAAACGTATATATCAGCGTGGTTGCTCGATGAGATATTATCTGTACAAAAATCCATTCTTCAAAGTATATGCAACGATCCAGGGCGGTCATGTCAAGATGCATACCTCAGGTCTTGCGTCACTGGCTGTAAGGCCACTGATGAACGATATGTTCGAGATGTTCGACGGGGAAAAACCAGCAAAGGTCGATGGGGATCAGTTGATCTTCTCCACATGGATGCCTCCCATCCCGAGCAAAACGTTCGACCGTCTGGTCTCAAGCCAGATGGGGAATTTGCGTAGGAAGATGGTTCCCGAACAGGTCACTATCTCCATCACTGAGGATTGTCCCAATAAATGCCTGCACTGCGCATTGCCAGACACAAAGAACAAGGCGCGATTGACACCCACAGTGATCAAGGATGTTATTGACCAGTGTCTGGACATGGGTTCTACTTTTATCATATTTGATGGGGGAGAACCTCTTGTTTATGATGGTCTCGAGGATCTTATTGGATACGTTAATAAGGACCGCGCCATTGCCGGCATGTTCACATCAGGCGTAGGGCTGACCAGGGAGCGTGCACAGTCCCTTAAAGAGGCCGGGCTTAACATGATCAGTGTGAGCCTTGATAATGCAAATGAGAAAGGGCACGATATCATGCGAGGGCGCAATGGTGTATTCAGGGATGCCATCAACGGGATCAGGCATTCACTGGATGCAGGTCTCCTTGTGAACATCTATGTTGTGCTCTCGCCTAACAACATTGATGAACTTGATGATTTCTATTCCCTTGCATGCAATATGGGTGTCCACGAGATATCCTTCTTTGAGATCGTACCCACCGGACGCTGGCTGGACCATGAAGATGAGGTACTCTCATCCGATGATCACAGGACGTTCGATGATTTTGTACAGCGGACCAACGAAATGGATGGTCCTCGTGTGTTCGCAATTCCTCATATATTGCAAAAGATGGGATGCTTTGCAGGAAAGAAATGGTTGCACATCACTCCCCAGGGGGACGTGAACCCCTGTGCATGCATACCCCTGTCCATGGGAAATATTCATAATGATAAAATCTCCAATATATGGAAAAAGATATGCTCAGACCCAACTTATAATGCAGATTCCTGCCTTATGCGCAATCCTGAATTCAGGCGAGCATATATATTGGATAAATGATCGTTTCAAGAGATCCTACCTCCGGTAGGATTGATCTTGGAACCACGGATTGTACTTGTGGCTTCCGGGAAGGTCAGACTATCCACGGTTTTAAAGTTTGAAGATACAAAAAAAGAAGTGAACCTTCCAGGATGATGTACATCATCCTGGATACCCTACAGCAGATCAGAGTAATCCTGATTTCTGAAGGGTCATAAGATTATCTGTGGTCAATTTCTCACCAGCTTTGAACTTTGCAAATATGTCCTCTGCATCCTTGCGAACATCTTCCATTGCAACAGCTCTCTTATCTCCGGTATCTTTCTTCTTCAATTTACGTATTTCTTTATCAATATCTCGGATCTCTTTTTGAGCTGCTATGAACAACTTGTGCTGTTCATCTGCCTTCTCCTGGATCTCGACAAACTCGCGGTGCGCAGTATCAGAATCGGCACGTATCTTGTCAGCTTCCTTGAACGTGGCGATCATCTTGTCATGATATTCCTGTGCCTTCTGTGCATATGTTTCAAGAGAATTATGATATTCGGAAGCCTCGTCCCTGATCTTCTGGGCTTCTGTCATTAATTCCTTTAGCTCGGCGTTGTCCTCTATCTGTGCGTTCTTTTCAGAATATTGCTTGCGAAGCTCAGTGATCTGGTTAACAAGTTCCTTTTCTTTGCTTGGAGTAAGCACCTTAGTCTGTTGCTCGTACTCCATACGCTCGATATCCTTGCTGATATCTTTTATCGAAGGACCTGGACTATTGTCACCACGCAGATTATCTACTTTTGCAAATACCTCGTTTGCCTTTCCATTTAGCTCATCACGTTTGGCCTTATTAACTTTGACCTGTACGTTTTCTTCATCCCTAAGCTTTTTGGCGTCCTGGGCTTCATTAATGAGGTCCTTTGTCTGTTTGTTCAGCTCGTTACGTTTTGATGCCAACGTACTTGCCTGAGTATTCAAATCATTACGTTTATCTTTGCACTCATCGGACTGTTTTCTCAGGTCCTGTTTCTTTGCATTTAATTCTTTTAACATATTTTATATGTCCTCCCGATCCAGCAAAAAAGCTGGCATTTCATGCATTTCTTATGCACGATACATATGTGTGATTCACCGTTCAAGCGAATCAATAACTGGGATCACCGCCGCCAGATCTTTTGTGGTTATAAGCACATCTGCATATTTTCTCAAGATAGGTTTTGGATTGAAAGCAATCCCATATCCTGATCTTTCGAAAAGGCATATGTCATTTGCACCATCACCTACTACGATGCAATCTTCAGGTTCTACACCATTCTCCTTGGAGAGTTGTTCGAAGACTAACTCTTTTGAACGGTCCTCGGTCATAGGACCAATAACCTCGCCTGTCAAACATCCATTTTCAACAATAAGTTCGTTCGAGAACACATAATCAATATTCAGGAGCTTACCTATTCGATCAGATGCCAGTGTAAATCCACCAGACAGCATGGCAATTCTGTACCCACGAGATCTTAAATGGCTCATCAGTTCTTTAGCACCAGGCATGAGGGATATCCTGTTCAGGGTATCTTTTGCGACATTCAGTTCAAGACCTTTGAGGAGATGGACCCGCTCTGTAAGGGCACCCGAATAATCGATCTCACCGTTCATGGCCCTTTCGGTTATGCCGGCAACTTTATCGATAACTCCTGCAGCGCGCGCAAGCTCATCAATGCATTCTGCATCTATAAGCGTGCTGTCCATATCAAAAACAATTAGTTTTGAGTAATTTCCAGTAGAAATGCTGTCTGAACTCACGTCATCATACCTGATATATTTGAGAATTCTGATAACGAAATAGTATCTATGTACCAGAACTTGAACTAGAAATACCTACATTGCTTTTAACCTTTTCGGGTAGAACCTGGGCATAGTCTGTATTTATATTCCAACGCATCATCACCTACTATAATAATGTGTACTGTATGGGTTCATTCCAAAAATAATATATGCTACGCAGTACTTGCAATAGATGATCTAATATGGCTAAAATAGGATTTATTAAACTAGGTAATTTGGGTATTAGCCAGGTCATTGACCTGGTACAGGACGAGATAGCAGCACGACAAGGCATCACCATAAGGGTCTTTGGAACCGGTCCAAAGATGGGTAAGGATGAGGCTGCTGATACAGAAGAAATGAAGAAATGGGACCCCGACTTTGTGGTAATGATCAGTCCGAATGCAGGTGCCCCAGGTCCAAAGGCCGCACGTGAAATATGGAATGATGTTCCATGCATTGTGGTTTCCGATGGACCAACCAAGAAAGACGATCGTCAGGCGCTGGAAGATGCCGGATTTGGTTACATCATCTTAAAGGTTGACCCACTTATTGGTGCCAAGACCGAATTCCTCGACCCCGTTGAGATGGCATCCTTCAATGCTGATGCAATGAAAGTACTCTCTACTTGTGGAGTAGTACGGCTGATCCAGGAAGAGCTGGACTGTGTGACTGCACAGGTCGACGACGGCAAATCCGGAAAGGACCTTGAGTTGCCTCACATCCTCGGAAAGCCCGAAAAATGCATCGAGAGTGCTGGTTTCAACAACCCATACGCAAAGGCAAAGGCACTTGCGGCATTGCACATGGCGAACAAGGTTGCAGAGATCAATTTCCCTGCATGCTTCATGATGAAAGATCTTGAGCAGGTAGCCCTAACCACCGCAACAGGTCATGAAATGATGCGCGCAGCAGCACAGCTTGCCATCGATGCCAGAGAAATCGAGAAAGCAAACGATTCTGTTTTCAGACAGTCTCACTCAAAGAAAGGCAATCTCATGCAGAAAACAAAACTGTATGAGAAACCAAAAGAAGTGAAATTATAACACTTCTTCTTTTTTCTTTTTAAGACCATGGACACATTGCTCGTTATTGTGATATGTGTATCGCTGTTTGCAGGGATGATACTTTTTACAGCTATAGGTCTCAAGGCTACAGCTGATTTAAGATCTCACATCAATTCCCACGATCTCAGAGTGGAACAGCAAGACCACGAACGAATAGATGACGACAGCGATCCCGATGAGTAACTCTCGATTGTTGGTTTCCCTCTTTTTATTTATTATTTGATGCTGCTATGGTGATCTGGAATGCCGTTCGATTCCTTTTCTCTTATACTCGATCGTTAACGATGTACTTATCTATTATTACCTTCCATATACTGTTTGTGAATAAATTTGGGAATAGAAAAGGCATATCAAATCCATGATAATTATAGGTCCGGTGATATTTTGTCCAATGTATGCAATAATGATGAAGGTGTGCTAATTAGTAATGATGAAGATGTGATGATCACAACTAAAGCGATCAGCTCAAAGGAACCGGTATTGATCGAAGGATTTCCAGGGATCGGTCTTGTGGGGAACATTGCGAGCCAGCAGATAATCGATGAATTGGATATGACTTATATAGGTTCGATCGAATCACGTTTGTTCCCACCTATTGCTGTGCTGTATCAAGGCCTGATCAACATGCCTGTCAGGATATATGAGAGTGAAAAGAATAATTTGATCATGGTCGTCTCAGACATCCCGATCAATCCATCCATCTCGTATGATGTAAGTAGGGTTCTCATAGAATGGGCCGGTATGATCCAGGCAAAAGAGGTTGTGTCCATTGCCGGTATTGCCACAATGGATGAGGATTCCAAGGTGTTCGGAGCGGCCACGAACAATGATATGCTTGACAGGATAAAGGAGAATGTAGAGATATTCCAGATGGGAACCATTTCGGGAATATCCGGTAGTATCATGTCGGAATGCTTCGTCCGGGGGATACCGGCAATCAGTTTGCTTGGAGCTACAAAAAGCCAGAATCCTGACCCCAGGGCAGCAGCGGCTGTCATTGAAGTACTCAACACATTGTACGATTTCTCGATCGATACAGAAAGTCTAATCGAACAGGCTGAACGGATAGAGATTGAGATGCAGAAGCTCGCTGAAGATGTGCGGACTTCCGAACAGACTCAAACACCCCGAAAAGAATACCCTATGTACGGGTGATCATATGGAATATATAGCACTGACCGGTATTTCTGATAAGATAATACGAGAACTTCGTGATCATATACTCCGGACCATCGAAATAAGGAGTCCACATAACTTTTTCACATCCTTGAAATTGGATGTCGACGATCTGATCTACCTGACCACCACCTGTGCGCAGGATATTACTACTGGTACATTAGGGGTCATTGCCAGAGTGGTTTCGCATCAGGTTGTGACCCATAGGATCATTAACGGAACTGAATCCTTTTATGAGGAAAATGAGACCACGATGGTGCGTATCCAGTTACAACCAGTGCGCGTCGCACGAATACGCAAAGTGCTTTCCAATGGTCTCGGAGAAGTTACGCAAGTAGATGCCGAGGATATGTCGTTCTACGATGCACGATAATAGGTATACAAGGTCAATACCGGTTTCCCGGGATCATTGTTGATCCACGTATGGTCCGGTCAGGGAGATCAAAGCGGATGCCACAGGTACTTCATGATCAGGGCAACCGCTGTGTTTCCTTGACCTCTTGCATCCAAAAGAAACCCGATCCCCTTTGAATATGCCTGCACTGTATGGATCCAACATATTTTCTAAGGTATGGGGAGACGCTACAGCACATCTGGCAACCCCCGGGTACAGATCGTCCGGACCTGAAGAATATTCATACAACGAGTTATCGACATTCTTCTGGATATACTCTACAACCGGACAATTCCAGGAAGCTATGGTAAATGACATCCCTTACCGTGCATATCCGATCAGTTCACAATAAAATGTGGTCTGACGCCTTTCCTTCGACTGCAGACCCAAATGTCATGCACACAGGTTCCCCGCATTTCACCATGTACATGATATCCGGGTACCTTGTACAGTCTGCATCAATTATTTGATCTCGGCCTTCACTGTTGTGAACACCGGACCACGTATATCGATCTTCTTCTTGTTCCCCGTGATATACCGTTGGGCACGTGGCTGAAGTTTGATATTGATCTCGAAAGGTGTCTTTATTATCCTGGCCCGGGTCTCGCATAACGTGTCTCCTCGGGATACTGCTTCTTCTATATCCTTCGCAGCCTGGCAGGCAAAAGAATCGATGAAACGTATACCTGTCCTGGCAGAATGGTTCTCGAATGCCTTGCGCCACTTCTTGGTTTGCGGTAGTCCAAGGATATCATTGTTATAGACCAATATCTCATTGAAAGCTGCAGGTCCGCATAATTTTGTATCCTCCTCCGGTTCGACAACCGATACCCTGACCGACCGACCCTCTATATTACCTTCCCATGCCATGAACTCACATGGACTTGGCTCGGATGAATGCAATTCACACTGCTTTACGATCGCCTTAAAGATATCCTCTCCCTGGGGTGTTGAAGGCATGTTATCTACATAGATCATTTTTGCAAGATCCCTGTCCTTCATTTCCCATTCTGAGTACTGTGCGATCAGTGGATATGACATCCCACGTACATCCGTTGCTTCATGCAGTATCATTGCCAGCCGTTCTACTCCAAGACCAAGGTTCATCACAGGATATGGTATGTCGTACTGGGCCAGTGCTGTGGGTGAATATATGCCGAATGTTGCAACCTCGATCCATCCGTCTGAGTATTTCGTGTTGGAACCTACAAGCTTTGGATGGTATGCAAAGACCTCGATCTGGGTATCCGGTATGTAATACTTACTTCGTTTCTCATCTGGTCTGAACATGAACTTCTCAAAACCGAACTGGGATAATAATCCTTCCGCCACCGCTTTCCCATGGTCTACGGTCACATTCTCATCCACGATCACACAGGATGCGGAATAGTAGGTCATCAGGCGTGCCGCATCTTCCTGTTGTTCTCTCCTGAAACAACGATCAATTGAGAATAGATGGAATGGTGGCTCTGCTCGCTCGATGGAAGATGAGAGTGTGATGAACCAGCCCGATGTCATGTGGCTTCGCAGGGTTCGTCGGGTGGCTACGGGAGTCAGTTCTTTAAACTCCGGGAAAACCTGGTCGATCATCTCAACGACCAAAGAGTCCGACACATCGAGATGTGAAGCGATCTCGGGCACCAGGTCGTCCCCTTCGAGATCTCCTTTTTTATATGAGTGCAGGACCTTTCGAATGGTCTCGATCCCTTCATCGTCGATATCTCCAAGTATCGATCTGATGACGTTGATCCGCTCGTCTGATATGCCTACGTTGGGACGTGGAAGACCTGCCAGATAGAAACAACGATCCAGGACAGCTAGTGCCTCATGCCCAAACTGCTTGTGGACTTCACGCTCATCCACAATAAGAGGATTCATCGTCTCCTCAAATCCCATACGCATATATGCATCACGCAATTTTGAGATGGTGTCATAGACCGGATGCGGCTTTCCGAATCCAAACGTTGTGTGAGGATATTTTTCGTTCACAGAAGGTTCTTTGATAAATTTCGTCCCATTCTGCCAGGTCGAATCAAAGTCCTCAATGGCTTCTTTTCGTATAGATTCTGGATCAAATTTCATGGTGTATCTCCCTTTTAGCTAAATTGTGATCGTAATCTGGATTCAAATCCTTCCATGGATCGTTCCAGTTCATAATTTTGTATGGCGTTTGTGAGATCGCCACGTGTCCTTTCTAACAGGGATCGCAGTACATCGGTCCGGCGTCTGAGGTTGTATGTGATAACGTCCGGGTAATCGAATTGGATCAGGATCGAATATATACTATCCATCATATCCAGATATACTTCTCCATCATGTGGTTCCCCCTTTCTGATAAGATCAAGTATGTGACGTCTGAGCTCTCCGCCCACATCCCCAAGACCATTCAGATATGCAGGGTACTCCACATTAAGTTCTTCAGGAGATGGAATGTCGTCGAATTCACAATTCTCAATAAGAAGCGCATGCATGACCGCACATTCTGCAAACTCCTGCTGTGCATGGTACACAAAACCTCCATGATACAGGTCTGGATGTTCTGAAAGTTCACTATTGAGTTGTTCAAGGCAGATGCGCGACGTGTCAAGTAATTGGGATGCTTCGTTAAACTCTTCCCGGTGAATGGCTATTCCGGCCCGTCGACAAATTCGAACCAACTCGCGAGATAATGCAAGCCCCCTTTCACGTGCGCTATCTTTGGCACTAAAGTCATCCAGTATCCTGTCCGTGACCTGGTATATCATATATAGGATCGTGATCCGAAGATGTTAATTTTGATATTGCCCACATGATCGATATCACGGATGTGGGCATCCTTATGTTTGCTATTGATAAATTATCTGCAATCGTGGTTTATGATCTCCACCTTACGATCAATCATCCACAGGGATCGTTTCAAGCTGACTTGCAACATTCCATATGAGAGTTCTGGTATGTAGTGGGATGTTTGGATCGTTGCTTATGTCCTCGAGAATGGATATGCTGGATGATGTCCGCAGGTACATGGCCTCGCTATCGTTATTTAGCTGAGTGACGATCTCGTTCGCAGAGCGCCTTATGTTCCTTGGTACTGAATTGTCGTTGGCTATATGGCCCAACACCTGTGTGCATTGTTCTATAACTTCTTTAGTATCTACTGCTGACATTTAATCACCTTGGAATCCAAGAGTATAAAAATAAGTATTATTACTGTATTCCTAACAAGTATATATTATAAAAAGACTTTCATCTACACGAAGTGAAAGAAAAGGCGATATTATGAACTCCGATGACATAAAAATAAAACAAATATCAAGATTGCTGGAACTAGGCGGAACAATGCTGGCACAGCATTGCAATACCTGTGGTTCTCCCATGTTCCGTTATCAGGGCCAGATGCTGTGTCCTGTCTGTCAGGTAATGGATGAGCAGGAAATGATGAGCGATCAAACTGAAAAACAATCTTCAAAGGCATCTTCGTCCTCCGGCAAAGATGTGGCACCGGTTTCATCAGCAACTAGACCAAAAGACACCACTAACACTATTCAACAAAAAACTGCTGATACTGAGGCAAGTTCAGGGGTATCTTCCCATAAGGAAATAGTGACATCGTCGGACATGAACGATGATCTGAGGCAGCTCGATGAAATGATCATTGCAAAGATCTCAGATATTGCTAGGCAGGTACGGGATGAGAATGATCCACGGAGGTTAGAAGAATCATTTGAATTGATCGAAAGAGGGATTGACATACTCAAAAGCACAAAGACATTGTGAGCAATACAATATACAACGACACAATGAACGTATCGCATGGTCATATAGGATCGTGCGCTACTTTATCCTTTATACGTACTTGAGACGATCTCCCGTATCCTTGCCGCAGTCTTTGGTCCAATAAGCGTTACCTGGGTCAGTTGCTTGGTATCGGCTTCCATGATCGCTTCAATTGATCCGAAATGCACAAGGAGGTTCCTTGCTGCCTTTGATCCAATCTCTGGAATGGCAGATACAATATATTCTTGTTGCTGGGACAGTGTCTGTGATGATTTCTTACCATGTACTTTTATCTCACGTTTTTCGGTGGTCTGCTCACGTTTTGCCAATAACCGGATCAGTGATGCAGTATCCTCTGTATCTCTCGTATAGAGGATCGATACGCCAAAATCAAGAGCTATCGATGCTAAGGTGCCGTGAATGGCGTTAGGACCCAACTGGCGGGCACCGAACACGCCCTCCCCCTCAAGGATAAGGACCGCTTTGCTATAGGTGCGAGCAAGGTTCGATATCTGGTCGAAGAGCTTCCCATCGATCAGAGATCCTGCAAGATCCTCTGCACTCTTACGCTCAATGGCCAGGCGGTCACTTACGACATAATCCCCCACCTCCAATGTCCTGACTGAGATATTCATTCCCAATTTCTCAAGGGAACGTACAACCGTACTCCTGATCTCCCGCTGATCTACAACAACGGCCAGGTCCTCTGTATTGAAATCTACAAGAGCCTTTTGCTTTGATTTTTTGTCAGTTGAGGCCCCGATCTTATGAACCATCTCGCCTGTAGATCCACCCCCCATCTCGATTGCAGCATCATCCTCAATATCCTGGTAAGGTAGGGAGTCCTGCATCAGCCTAATATTAGTTTGCATCTGTTTTTCCCTGCGTGCGCTACTCCAATAATATCTCTCATCTCTTGTACCTTTTGTGATCAGGACGACAACTCTTCCCTCTTGTTTCCTGCCGGTACGCCCTTTACGCTGGATACTTCTGATCTCCGAAGGTATGGGTTCATAGAAGAGCACAAGGTTTGTGGAAGGAATGTCAAGCCCTTCTTCTGCAACAGATGTTGCCACAAGGACATTATATTCTCCTTTTTTGAATCGGTCAATGATATCGACCTGCTGTTTCTGGGTCAGCCCTTTGTCCCTGTACTTGGAACTCTGGCCCACAAATTTTACAGGACGCAGGCCTGCGACTTCTGAGAGGGTGGTCGTTACCACTTCTGCAGTATCACGATAATTAGTGAATACGATCACCCGTGAATCGGAGTTTTGTTCAATTTCTTCACTAACGATCTGGAGTACGGCCTCAATCTTAGGATGTTCCATACTACATTCCTTTATCCGATGCGACAGCTGACGTATGTAAATATCATCTACCAGTCGTTTTGAGGCCTTGCTTGCATTTCTGGAAAATGCTTCGTTCTCAAGACGATCAATGTATTTGGTAAGGGCATCAAGTCCCTGGGTTTCGGTTACCTCTACCGCATGGCTCACCTTGAGGATCTCTGCCATGATCGACAAGGCACTGTACACGCCAGGGTCCGGCTGACCACCACGTAATTGGGACTGCAGCTTCTTCTGAAGGGATAGCAGGTCCATTTTTGATGCATTTTTCTGATATGGTACAGAATAGCCGAGATCAGAAAGCTTCTTGAAACGGTCGTCCAGTATCTTGTCCAGCAACCCCTTCAGTTCTTTTAGTTCATCGGGTAGTCTGACATGTTTCCATTCTATTTTCTTATCGTGGATGTAAGGGGCGACATCACCGTCTGATTCGGTCTTAACAGCAATGGATCGTATGTGAAGGTTCTCGCAGATCTCATTGATCTTCTCGTCAGAGCTACCGGGACTTGCAGTAATTCCCAGGCATAAAGGATGCTTTGCTTCCGTTGGATACCGCTCCGCAATGTATGTGTATGCATAATTACCTACAGTTCTGTGTGCTTCATCAAAGGTGATGTGGGATACATCCTCCAGACTGATCCGTTTTGTGAGCAGGTCGTTCTCGATCACCTGTGGCGTTGAAATAATGATCTTCCCCTCCTTCCAGAGTGCTTCCCTGTCAGCCGGACGAACAGTTCCGGTGAGTGTCAGGATCTTGTCTTCAGGGATCAGAAGTACCTTTCGGAGGAATGCGGCATGTTGCTCTACAAGGGGTTTTGTGGGGGCAAGTATCAGGATCTTACCTCCTATCGTCTCTAATCTTGAGGCGATTATAAGTAGTGCTACTATTGTCTTGCCCAGGCCGGTGGGAAGTACTACAAGGGTCGAGGTTGAGAGGGCTTTACCTGCAAGGTCCAGTTGATACAGCCTCTGTTCTACTGTATCAGGTCGTATCAGGGGGTGGTTGACATATTCGGTCATATTTGTGTTAGTATATAATTTGTATAAATTATGTACTCAAGTCAGATCATGTCGTGGGTAGGATCTTCTTGTGAATGTATTGGATCGATATGACCAAATATGAATTCATGACATTTAAACTCCAGGCAAGCGTTCTGAAAGTATTATCTCATAATCCCGATCCCTTTCATGCCGGACTGTTTCATTCAATTCGGATCCCAGTGGTTTCAAAGTCTCTATTTTTGTAGATAAGATCCGATATGACCTCTTCAATATTTTCTATTGAGGTGCGCACCTGGTGCATGCTGTTGCGGTCGCGTATCGTCACTGTATTGTCTTCAAGTGTCTCAAAATCAATGGTGATCGAATATGGTGTACCGATCTCATCATTGCGGCGATATCGACGTCCGATGGTCCCTGAAGCATCATAGGAAACAAGGATCCCCTTTTCACGAAGTGCATTCATAATCCCGGTGGCAGGTCCTATCAGTTCATTCTTGGTGAGAAGGGGTAGCACTGCGACCTGTACCGGTGCGATCTCTCCCCTGAATTTTAGAACGGTCCTTTTATCCTCGTTTGCATCAATCTCATCGTCTTCCTTCGCGGGTACCATTTCTTCCTCAAAGGCATGTTCCATAACAGAGTAGAGTATCCTGTCGATCCCATATGAAGGTTCGATCACATGAGGGATGATCGTTTCCCCACTTACCTTTACTGTTTCCTGAGAGTATGTAATGATATCGGATGGGACGATGAACTCTTCCCCTTCGATATTGATCGTGATCTCTTCCACATCCAGCGCATCCCGACTCATGGATCTCAAAACTTCTGCAACTGCCTTGGACCGACCTTTGAAGAGTGGACCAAGTTTTCCCATATCCGGCTTCACGACGAACTGCTCGATCATCTTTGGTTCATCATATTCTCTGTACACAGCCAGTTCTGTATTACTCATCTTTGCATGAGCGTTCAGATCATAGTCGGTACGATCCGCAATACCGACCACTTCGACCCAGCCAAATCTTTCGGTCTTGATCTCAGCGTCCCAGCAGTCGATGGCATAGTGTGCCATCTCATCTTTCATGTGCTGTCTGAACCTGAGCTTGTCCGCAGTGATACCGACCCGTTGCAGGAAATGATTGGTAAGTCCAATATGGTATGCCAGGAATTCGTGTGCAATGATGCCACTATCCACGGCATCCTTGAGAGCGATCTTTTCCACAGTTCTCCGTTGCTGCCCCTCTTCGGAATACAGGTTCAGGATATCATCTGCAAACTTTCGGAAGTTCGGATGGTCTTTGTTCCCGGGGTCAACAAATATCTCAGCTTCTGCCTGGGTAAACTCACGTAGCCGTATAACTCCCTGTCTTGGTGATATCTCATTGCGGTATGATTTGCCTATCTGGGTGACACCAAAGGGCAGCTTCTCACGATAGTACCTGGATAGACGCTGGAAATTAACGAACATTCCCTGTGCGGTCTCCGGGCGCAGATAACCCGCCCGTCCACTACCCGGGCCAATGGCTGTTTTGAACATCAGATTAAACTCATGGGCCTTGCCCAGTATTCCTCCACATTCCGGGCAGACGACATCGTTCTCTTCGATGAGGCGGTCCACTTCCTCATTACTGAGAGCATCAGCTATCTCTGTAACGTTCTCTACCAGATGATCGGCTCTGAATGCTTCTCCGCATTCCTCGCATTCGCACAATGGATCTGAAAAACCACCCACATGGCCTGATGCCACAAAGATATCCTCGATACCTATTGTGGGAGTTTCGATCTCCATGAAACCTTCCTGGATCACATATAGCTGTCTCCATATCTGTTCGATCCTGCGTTTTAGGGTGCTTCCCAGGGGGCCATAGTCATAGAACCCTGCGGTTCCGCCATATAGTTCAAAAGAATTCCACAAAAACCCGCGCCTTTTTGCCAGCTCGATAACTTGTTCATATCTGTCCATGATATATCCTCATAAACTTAAATAGTTGTATCAGTGAGATACAACATCGACAGTTCCATTACATTTAATTCTATCGAGACCATA
>Ga0255382_10034_pt1 | contig 15084 bp, 12 predicted proteins | sample ANMaggSeSYBR01H9_FD_182101 | JGI IMG/M metagenome (GOLD analysis project Ga0255382, IMG submission 182101) | Sediment cell enrichment communities from methane seep in Santa Monica Basin, California, United Staets - ANME aggregate JGI... | ecosystem: Environmental > Aquatic > Marine > Cold seeps >... | reverse complement strand
AAAATGAAAACTTTCCCCATCACCCAGCGAAAACCGCTCCCATTTTTATTTATGCTTCACCGCTGCCCTTTTCCGCAAGCGTTTGATCAATTTTAGAACTTGTGATACTGAAGTTGTTTCATCTCCGTCCCTAAAACCGCGATTGAAAGGGTGAGGAGGTAAAATGGATTGAAAAAACCTCGCTGGTTAGGCAAGATAGAGCTGCTTCAAAGCACAACAAGCCATAACCAACGAGGTGAGAATATAATGATAAGACAAACCGTTCTTCCTTTCAAGCTCGAAAACACGAAAGATATCATTACGCCCCATGCAGGACTGGCCCTGTTAGGTGAATTTGCAGTGGGTTTGGGGTTATTGAAATCGGTAGACAAGTATTTGCCGAAGCCTGGCAGCGGAGCTGGATATAGCCCATCTGAATACATATTCCCCCTATTGTTAATGCTCAACGGAGGAGGTCGAAGTTTAGAGGACCTGCGGCAAATAAGGAAAGATGAGGGATTGCGTGAAATTCTGCCGTTAGAAAGGATGCCATCGTCGGATGCGACGGGGGACTGGATGAGGAGGATGGGGCAAAGAGAGGGTCTTTTAGGACTTGAGAAGGTCAATGGCGAAGTCATAAAGCGAGGGATGAAAAGTGATGGGATCAAGGGGTATACGCTAGACATTGATGCTACAGGTATTGAAGCAGAAAAACAGGCCGCCAAATGGACCTATAAGAATTTCAAGGGATATATGCCCATGGTGGGGCACCTGGCAGAGAACGGTTTGGTAATAGGGGACGAATTCAGGGAAGGCAATGTTTCACCTTCGAAGAGGAACCTGGAGTTTTTGAAACATTGCGTGAAGCAGATGCCCAAGAATAAAAGGATCAAGGCCTTCAGGTCTGACAGTGCTGGATATCAAGCTGATATTATCAACTACTGTGAATCTAATGACATTGAATTTGGGATAGGTGCGGATCTGGACAAGGCGGTATTGAGGGCTATCAAAGCCATCCCTGAGGAGGAATGGAGGCCCTACAAGGGTGGCTATATTGCAGATACGGTACATAGTATGGACAAGACTAAAAAAGCCTTCAGACTTATTGTGATAAGAAAGCCGTACCAGCGCAAGATGTTTGGCGAAGAAGAGGTTGCTGAAAAATATGTTGCAAGAGCGACTAATAGAACGGAGTCAGCGGAAGAAGTTATGAAATGGTATGACCAGCGTGGGGAATGTAGTGAGAACCGGATAAAAGATCTTAAGATAGGTTTTGGCATGGAGAGGATGCCTTGCGGGCAATTTGAAGCCAATGCTGTTTTCTTTAGGATAGGGGTACTGGCCTATAATACCTGGAGGTTATTTGTCCTGAAGAGTCTCGATAAGTCGTGGCATCGGCATCAGGTACAGACCATCCGTTGGAGGTTATATCAGGTAGCAGGCAAGATAGTGTTCCACGGGGGCCAAGTCTTTCTGAAAGTGAGAATAGGATTTGATCGTCTGTTTGCAGGTATCCGGTTAAGGGTATGGGAATTTGCGAATAGTTAGTATTGGTTACGATAAATGAGGTTTCTTTGAGAAATTAAAAAGCACCACTATGTCCAAAATTGGATAAGTTTGTCCTAACTTGGCATAGCAACAAGATAAATAGCATGGTAGTCTTGAAAAAGACGCCTTAACCTGAGTCTCGATGCCCTTTTTACTTCATAAATGGCAATAACCTACACTTCGCACATAATCAATCTCGGATCTTGGGTCCGTGGTATTGAGCGTGGGTTCCACTGCCATGTTCCAGTGTGGCCTATTACCATCCATATCTGCGACTTATTATGGCGTAATCAAAACGCTTTGAATTATTTGAATTGATTGATTTACTGTTCATGGATATGTTAAAGTATATTTATTTGTAAATCTGAATAAATCCCCGTGAGTGGGGCTTTTCATATCACCATTTTCAGGTTGCCAGGCATGCCATTTAAATCATTAAAAGCGTATCTCCAACATACTAAAAACGATATCACTCAAAAGATGAGAGAGCGCTGGCTGCAACAACCTTGGTCTCCCTATCAGGATTTTATCTCACAAACAGATGAGGGTCAGCGGCGGATAAGAATCTGGATCAGTCTTCTCATAGATGCAATAGACGGAAACCATGAGGAGTTTTTAAAGGATCAGCAGCAGGTAGGTTATGCTCGTGCCGTCAAGGGATTAAAGCTTGAAAACGTGCATAAAAATTTCCCTTTTTTAATGGAGATCCTGTGGGAAATACTGTCCGAAGCGCTTGCAAAGAAGGAATTGCAATCTGCAGACCTGTACGGGGAGATACAGGAACTGACCGCGCTTTTATTCGAAGACTATAAAATCATAGCTGCTTCATATGTAAAAACCCGCGAGGAGATAATCAGTGAAAAGGTTTTACAGCTCCAGGCGCTTTTCGACTTTACTAGGGAAATTATCACCCTCTCTAACGTGGAGGATGTCGTAAAACTAATACTCAATAAAGCGATTACTCTTTTCGGAGTAGAGGACGGCTACCTGGCGCTTTACCGCGACCACAATATCAAAGAATTCTTTTGCCATCCTGAAAATAGGGAATCCGATCAGGTCAGATCGATTATTGAAAAGACATGGAATCTGGGTGTCCCCCTTTTTTTGGATGAGCAAGAGACGATTTACAGCGATATAGATCGATTTAAACTAAAGCGGGTGGTTACCATTCCCATCCGGATACACGGACACTGCCACGGCGTTATCGCCCTTGGTACCCGTATGCGGGGATTTCGATTCACGAAGAAAGAACTGGACTTCCTCTATCAGTTTATTCACATGATGGCGGTGGCAATGGAAAATATTGATATGCTGGGCAAGATCGAACAGAGCCGTTATGAATTACGTTTGTTAACGACTAAAATGATAACCATTCAGGAGGAAGAACGAAGACGCCTTGCAGGGGACATTCATGATACTATCGCACAGGGATTAACAGGAATCAGTTACAAAATTCAGTTTTGTAAGGAACTTTTCAAAAAAACCCCTGAATTATTAGTAGAACAATTCGATAGTCTTTTGGAGACGGTCAACCGCACAGTCGACCAATCCAGGGAACTCATTTCAAGTTTGCGACCTGACCTTATTGATACTGTAGGACTAGCACCGGCCCTGAAACGACATATTAGCAACTTTGAGCAGGAGACGGGCATCCGTGTAGCAACCCAATTACCCCAAAATGTCCAATTGTCCTCTGAAGCGAGCATTTGTCTTTTCCGCGTGACTCAGGAGGCCTTGATGAACGTTTATAAACATGCTGAAACCAAAAGTGCGGAAATTACCCTTCAAAAAGAGGATAGATACGTCATCCTTATTGTAGAGGATAATGGAAAGGGATTTGATACAATCCAAGGTTTCCCCTGGATAAAGGGTCAAGATAAATTGGGTCTTCTTTCCATGAAAGAACGGGTTGAGGCGGTGGGAGGCTCATTTGCCATTCATACAGAAATTCATAAGGGGTGCCGAATAAAGGCAAAAGTCCCTTCAGGCACCAAGGTAAGCCATCATGCACAAAATTAAAATCATGATCGTTGACGATCATGTTGTGGTCCGCGAAGGGCTAAAGCAGCTGTTAAGCCTCGAAGAGGATATGGAGGTTGTGGCTGAAGCCGGCAGCGGGCTGGAATGTTTGGGGCTTCTTGAAGAGTTTTGTCCTGATATCATCTTCATGGATATTAGGATGCCAGGGATTAATGGCATCGAGACTACTCGACTGGTTTGTCAAAAATACCAGCAAGTCAAAGTTATTATGCTTACCATTTATGACGAGGATCAATATGTTACAGACGCCATTCGCGCTGGGGCCAAAGGATATGTGCTCAAGAAGTTAACCCGACATGAATTAATTAAGGTTATTCATGATGTCATGGAGGGTCGGGCTTTCCTGGATTCGAATGTTACTGCAGCTTTATTTGAAGAAATAAAACAGAAAGAGAAACGTTTAAAGGGAGAGGCAAAAGTAGAACTCACGCGAAGAGAATTAGAAGTATTGAAGCTTTTGGTAGAAGGCTATAAAGCCCGTCAAATATCAGATTCACTATATATATCAGAACACACGGTGATATCTCACATCAAGAACATCTATAAGAAAATGAGGGTTTCATCGAGATCCCAGGCCGTTGCCAAGGCCATTCGCGGCGGGATCATTAATGGTAGTACCTGAATTTGTCCCGCAAAAGTAGAATCTCCATCATTCGATCCTAAGTTAGGAATTGCATTAGTATCATTCAATCCAAACAGCTTGTAAGATGCCTTTGGAATCCTATCAATTTTTCACTACTTTTATTTTGAAGGATTGATACCATAGCCCAGTAATTTCCGGTTATGAAGTGACGCTCCACCCGCATAGCGGGTGGCCTCAGGAGGGCCCTAAGACTTATAGTTGTAAAAATTGTTTTCAATTTCTATTACAGTGGCGAGTTGTGGTTCGCTACCCTTCTCCTCTTGGAAATCAGATAACAAATCGGGACCTTTTGAAGCGTCGATGTAAGCTAACGTCCTCACATGTTCAAATGGGAGTGCATCTAGGGCGTCGAGTTTCCAAATAAGCGCATCTTGCGCTGGGGTCGTAATGATTGAGGTGAATATAGCGAACCAGTTCCTGTAAATAGGTATCTTCTTGGCAAACAATGGATTTGCCTGCCCCGTTAAATGCCTTTGTGTTTGATACTGACAGGCTATGGATGCATTGAGAATAATTTGAGAAAATCTTATTGTAGCCACTTATTTAACTGGGGTACCTGTTTTGGAACAGATGTATATGGCGCTGGTGGCGACGATTGAACTGTTGAGCATAACCTGTGAGCAGTCTTCGCATGACAGTCGAAATCGAAACCATCCCAGTTCTAAAAAGAAAATGGGCGTGTTATGTTATCAACGCCCATGCAAAACCTGGCGTCTTCAGTATTCTCATTCTGGCATTTTGGGCATTTCATTTTTGATGCCCTCCAGATCTTAAGAGAGGTCGATTTGAGAGATAAAAGGATGGGTCTTTTGGTTTTAGGAATGGAGTATAAGCGAGACGCGGCTTTCTGTCAATTTAAGGGCTATTTCTACATATTGTATGTCTTTCCAGCTCCCTTAAATTCAATGATACTTTCCATATCTTTGGGTGGAGGAGCCATAATTCAATTATAACTGCAAGATGTAATATGAAAAATTCATTGGTTCAAGTATTCCCAAATAAGTTTTTAGTTTTTGGCGGGCCAGCATTTTTAAGTATTCTGGTAAATGACCTTGACCCGGACTCAAATCGATTTCGCTAAATATTACAACTACAAATCAGGATTTACCCCTTCCCATTAATCTTATCTCGCAAAACCCCTGAGCATTTAAATATCACCACTCTCCTTGCCCTTAGCATCTTATCTTAACCAGATTCCAGTGTTGATTTAATGATTTCAAGGAGGGATTCGACCAGTTCAATGGATTTATTCTTGGAGTACCCTACGTTATTATAAACGGGTTCAATTTAGGTTTTCTTTGGTTAGGATCGTGAGGTGGGCTTTCCTTTTTAAAAAAATTCTTTGGTCTCCCGCTTGGTCACATCCAATGAAAATTCAAGTTTTTTCAAAATGAAACCGAAAAAACTGATCTCATCCTGGTAAGTCAAACTAATTGAAACTGTGTTATTCTCATCTTTCTCGATATTAAATTCTTCCGGACCGAAATCATATCCCCTTTCTTTTACTTTTTCGCTTAAAAATTTCTCGGTATCCTCAATACTGTGTTTTGTCCCATACAGGACAGCTGCTTTTAAATCAGATTTTATCCCGTGTTGGTTCCAATAGGGCAATATCGCGCACACAATGAGCCAGATAAGACCAATTGATACAATATAAAAGATTGCCTTACTCATAGCGGAAGACCGAGTGTGATATCATTATAAAAGGATTTTTTCATGCTACTTGCCTAAATTTACTTATCACTGCGTTTTGTAAGCTTGAAAGAACATGAAGTGTAGACCTCAGTTCCCAAATTAATCATTACTTTTTGGCGGACAAAAATTTTCAAGATTCCTTGCCACAAGATTCACCTTGTAAGAAGTCAACTCTATTGAATACTTGATTTGGCATTCATAACTATTTTGCATTTAAGAGGTGCAGGTTGATTTAAGTCTCCCACCAGCAGCTACACCACTCGTTAACCCTAAACCAGTCCGCTCTCCGCTCATCCGCTGATCTTCGCTCTTCCCAAATCCTCCTCTCGGCCGCTCCGTTCGCGAAGTAACGAAAGTTATCCTCTCTACTGTACAATTCCCTACGTCTGTCTGTGCCAAAGCGTCGATCAACATCAGAGCGATTCTCATCTGCCATGTCCCCCGCCCTCCTTGTTTGGTTCTTTTCTACTTTAAATATTTTCCGATCTTCAAGCCCTGCAAGTACACACTGGACCACTTGCTCACTCTGACCCAACCAACTCTGCGTTCGCCCTGCGACCGGCGCTTTTGGTCGCGCCGCCTCTCGACCCCTCGGTAGGTTAAACGGGAAAGATGGTACGGTCTGCGTCTATCTTTTAGCGAGCGCCTGTCAATACGGTAGAGATTCCGGGCTAGCATTTCCCTGCCTCCTTGTGTCATAAGTTAGGGGCTTCGTCCCGATTAGAGATGACCGATTGAATATCTCCTGACACACAATACTCTGTCAGGAGATAGGCTTGCACATTTTGATGGGTTTCTCCATGGTGAACCTTCCGGATGGAGGTTAACGAATTAAAGAGAAGCGCATAATGATATATAAGTTTTAATAAAAGAACTTAATTTATATATAATTTAATATAACACGTTTATATCTTAAAACAAATCATATTTGAAAATCAAGAAAAATCTTCATCATAAGAGTCAACTACCACCCCTAAAAGGGGGGACTTAAACGGTGACCCTAAAAGGATCTAAATATGTAAATAAAATGCATTCGAATGACAAAGGTCAAAGCCCAAATTTCAAATGAATGCCAAATGACAAATGCTAAAAAACATGTCATGCCTATCCGGTTAGCACAGGCTCGTCTGATTCCGCAGGATTCGAGGGATCACCGACCTGACCACAGGACGGGCATTCGAACACCCTTAGGGCCACCGGATACGCTCCAGATGGCGGGCGCAGGCCGTCTCTCATCAGGGAAAAGATGCTGAAACTCCAACAGAGTCCGAGGGTAATCTGACATGCGCAGGATCATACCCAAAAGTACCAACCTGTGTTAACCGGATAGGCATGAAACATGTAACCGTTCAAAGGTTCAAAGTTCCATGGTTCACGGTTCAAGGTTGATGAACTCGTAAAAAGTCGAAAAACACCATTTTTTGTCATTCCGGCGAAAGCCGGAATCCAGTTTTTTCAATTGGTTACAGAGTTTCTGGACTCCGATTTTCATCGGAGTGACGACTTTTTACGGGACCGTCAAGGTTAACTGATGAAAACTAAAACAACCCTGAACCCTCGTATGTGACTCGGCAAGGCCAGCGTCACTTTTTTGATCAAACTGGCAACTTCGGTGGCCAGAGGCGGCGCTGAACTGTGAACCTGACAACCTGAGTATTTACAGATAAATATCTGATCGTTTTGGAAAGCATTTTGACATTGGGGTTTTGGATTTGATTTGACATTTGGATTTTGTCATTTGAACTTTATTCCATAGGGCTTCACAAATCACTATCTAACACGCATAGCAGTACTGGGACCATCCCACTACTGCGGGATGGTTTAAGGGATATTATCCAAGCTCGCTGAAATAAGTTCCAATTATTTCTCTTGTGCATTTGGTCTGTTGGTTTGATCGGTAAAGACTGCTATCATGAGAGAATCCCTCTACGACCACGTTTATTCCCTTGATCCCCCTGACTGTTTTATCGATATCCATCATGTTCGTGATTAGCTTTCGCTCTTGAACTGATCTATCGTCAGTTTCCAGGGTGACTATGCCATTTTCACAGGATACCCCAACATTTGGGTTCAAGTCCATTAAGGCAGCTTTCACTTCAGCAGCCAGAGCTAAATCACTCATCACCTTTTTAGATTCCAGGGTCGTTTGATATTGTTTAAATTCAATAACATGGCATATTGTATCAACCGCATCCGCTACTGTGATTTCTCCAATATGGAGAACCAGATCATATAGGCTTGGATCCGAAGGGTCGATCCCGTAAAGCCTCCGGCTCCATTTTCTTCTTTGCTCGTCAACCTTTCTTATGAAACGCTCAGCATCCCTTTCTGAGATCTTGTCGCGTTCCATCACGTATCCTATACGATCTTCCAGTTCTGTGCTGATCCGAACCTTGAGCGTGCAGGGTATATCTTTTACGAAACAGTGAAATGCAAAGCCATGATAGACTAAATTGTCTTTCTTTAAATTGTTTAATAGGGCAGCCTTAATGTAAGCAATGTATCTCTCTCTTCCGTGAGTAAACCGTTTTAGTATTGAGGGTCCATCCTCAAATGCATGAAGCAATTTTATCTCTGGGATGTTAAATTCTTTAGAATTCTTGAGAAGGTCCTCTCGAGAGATGCAAGCGTATCCTAACTTTTGAGCTACTTTCTGGGCAATCTCTTTGCCCCTGAAATATGAGCCTCTTGAGATCGTAATAATAGCCATCATCGACCTCCTTTATACCATGTAAGTGCATCTAGGAGGCTGTCCGAGAACGGCTATTTTTCCCAATCTCTACGTCAGACTCAAATTACAATCCTCGAAATACTTCAATGTATTCCTGCGGTTATAATTTTCGCCTTCCTTGATCTTGGAAAAAATATCTCATTCTCAAACACCCTCTTGGACATACGCTTGTGTCCAACTATTTGTCTCAAGGCGTGATAGGAGCAGTTTGGTTTCTCTCAAACTACGGGGGACTTTAACTCAGTGGGGATTGCGATTTTTTGGGCTGGCGCCTCCCAGTGTCTGCCTTTCGAGTGATCTATATTTATCGAGATCTAAAAATATAGAAGCCTTCAAAGGGACATAACTACCCTTTGGAGGCTGCGTATAGGCAATTTCTGGAAACCTTTTCGCATCAATCGTACAGAATTTCGGAGTTTGTAAAATTTGAGAATTTGAATCATTTTCTATCTCTATATTCTTCTATCTCTATATTCACTAATCCGAATCCACCTCAGGCAGAGAACCAATTTTAGGCACTTCTAAGGGTGGCAGTTGCATTGCAGTATAGCAGTACTATTTATCGTTGTCTATGCGCTAAGACACAAAAAACGTGTGCGCCACTTAACATTTTCCGGGTTTTTCAAGAAAAGTGGCGGTATGGCTAAGCATAAAAAATGAAAGAATATTTCTTTAAACAAGTACCGAATACCCGATACCAAATACCTCATCAATTGAGTTTGGTCCAATTGAGGTACACTTTTACTTGATCGCAATTTTCTTCAAAATTGACAGGTTGTCCAAGGTCTTTCCTGAACCAATGACTACATCGGACAGAGGATCTTCAGTGATGGTTACTGAAACCCTGGTCTCCTCCCCGAGACGAACATCGAGATTTTTTAGCAATGACCCGCCTCCAGTCAAAACAATTCCTTTTTCCACAATATCAGCCCCCAGTTCCGGAGGGGTTTGCTCAAGGGCAGCGTGCACGGTTTCAACTATTGTCACCACCTGGCCTGAAATGGCCTCCCTTATTTCATCTGAACCTATAGTCAAGACCTTTGGGATCCCTGTTACCAGGTCTCGCCCCCTAACTTCAACGCTCTCACTCTCTTCGCTTGGATAGGCGCTTCCAATGTTAATCTTGATAATTTCGGCGGTGTTGATGCCTATCAGGAGATTGTGATTTCTTTTGATATGATTGAGTATGGCTTCATCCATCTTATCACCAGCGACCCTCACAGATCTGCTACAGACAATACCTGCCAGAGAAATCACCGCAACCTCTGTGGTGCCACCACCAATGTCCACCACCATGTTACCAATTGGTTCTGTTATGGGCAGTCCCGCACCAATGGCAGCCGCCATTGGCTCCTCGATAAGGTACACTTCCCTTGCTCCGGCAGACTCAGCCGATTCACGCACCGCCCGCTTTTCAACCTGGGTTATTCCACTGGGGACACAGATAATGATTCGAGGCCTTAAGAATCTCCGCCGATTGTGGACCTTCCTTATGAAATGACGAAGCATCGCTTCAGTTATTTCAAAATCCGCAATCACTCCTTCTTCCATGGGGCGAATCGCCACAATGTCTCCCGGAGTTCTGCCAAACATCATTTTTGCTTCTTGACCAACTGCTAAAACCTTCTTGGCCCCCACTCCATCCTTCCTGACAGCCACCACGGATGGCTCGTTCAAGACAATCCCTATACCTTTCACATACACAAGGGTATTAGCTGTACCGAGATCAATGGCCAGGTCATTGGAGAATAATCCCAGAATAGGATCAAGAAACATGGTATTTTTCCTTCTTTAGAAAATTTCTGTACCTATCTTAATATAGAAAGGGAATTCAATTATCAATCACAAAAGGGAAGAAGAACCAATTCTCTAAATTTGAAGTTCTCATTTTCTGCTTCGATGTGCAATCAATATTATACGCCCCCAATTCTTGCACCTTTAGGCCATCCCTGATTTTGCTGGAAAGACGATAGGCAAATGATAGTTGTGTGTCATTGATATGGATTAGTTGACAACAATAAGACATGTTTTGGTCGATATGGCCGAAGTCTTTGGGATCTGATCTCTCAGCCTGACTGAATTTACGCGGATGGGGTTCCTGCAATCTTGAAGCTATTTAAAACCTTTTCGAAGGTTTCGATGTCTTCATCGGTGTATTTCTTTACCTCAACACTATAGCGTAAGCAATAAAACCAATCCCCTTCCAGAAACCCATAATAGACAGTCAAAAAGTTCAATCCACCTTTCTCTTTGTATGTATATACAATTCTAAACCCATTGTATTTGTTTATCCGGGTCCGAACGTACTCACTTAAGTGGAAATTCAGAACGCGACTGTCTGACCTGATTTCATCCATTATGACCTCTGAGGCTTGTTGCGGAAGCATGTACTTGTTCAATTTCTTTTCTGTGTGCTTGAAGGGTTTGTCTACACGGCGCTGTTGAACGAGGATATATTGTGAAAAGGCTCCTTCTCTTGTTATTATGAGATATTCGGGGCTATTTAATTCCCTCCATCCCTCAGGTATCGCAATGGAAAAATTTCGTAAGTTTGATTCAGAAGAGCCCCCTAATTGACCCCCACATGCGCAGGCGGTCGCTAAGAACAGGAACACACATATTACCTGAATTTTGCACCAACTATCTGCTCCGGCTTGAAGCGCGTTGCCTTTAAAGCTCGTTTCATGATTTTGATCCTCACCATATAGGTAATATGCCTGCGGGTCAAAATCACTCCAACTTCGCTTTAAACACAAGGCTTTCTGCGCCTCGCTACGATACTTGGTGCAAGATTCAGGTATTACCTTCCTCATGAGAAAGCCCCTTTTACTATTCATCCATTATTATGTGTACATGCAGGGATATCTATAGCGAAAAAACCGCAAAGCGTCAACTAAGGGCTCGCGCAAAAATAACTTCACATTCTCTCATCTCATCTTCAGGTCGTCTTCGGTCGATCTTCACTCACGAAGTCCTCGAAATAGTTCACTATTCCTGTGGCTTCGCTCATTCAGATCGGCCAAATCCAACCTAAATCTGAGTCCCGCTTCAGCGGGATGAAGTTATTTTTGCGCGAACCCTAAAACGGAGAGCGTGAAAAGGAGAGGGAGGGTGCAAGTCCTAAGGGTTCGCTCGCAAAGAACAGCACCACAGATGATAAGATTTATAACCAGTCGCCGGGTCCTAAACGGAGTCAGTCTTTTCAGGTTGTGGTTTCGCGGAAGAGCTGTCAGCCGGACCAACCTCAATATCCGACTCTGGTTCCACCGCTTCGTCAAGTTCTGATTCCTGGCTATCGAGTAAGGCTTTAGGTTGTGAATCCATCATTTTTTCTTTTAACAGCGTTCCTATATTGGATGTGGCTTGTTTCTGATTGTTCACGTAGCTTTCATGCATGCCTTTTTCCGATCTTTCCTTCAGTTTTCGAATGGAAAGCCCTATCCTTTTATCTTCTTTTGAGACATTAACAACCTCGGCCTGTATTTCATCCTTAACCTGAAATCCCTCCAGTGGATTGTCCTGTTTGCCCTTGGGTAATTGGGAGACATGAATTAGCCCCTCTATGCCTTCTTCCAACTCAACGAAAAGGCCAAAATCGGTGACGTTGGTCACGGTACCGGAAACTTGAGTGCCAGGTTTATATTTTTCTGGGATTTCTTTCCATGGATCTGGCGTTAGTTGTTTGATTCCCAATGAAAAACGCTCATTCTCTTTGTCAATGTCTAAGATAACTGCCTGCACTTCGTCGCCTTTTCCATAAAGTTCCGAAGGGTGGTTTATTTTTTTGGTCCATGAGATGTCAGATATATGGACAAGACCATCAATACCTTCATCAATGCCTATAAAAATACCGAAGTCAGTGATATTCTTTATCTTTCCTTCTATAATAGCCCCTATAGGATAATTTTCAGCAATGGTATCCCAAGGATTTGGTTCAAGCTGTTTTATACTTAAGGAAATCCGTTTTTTGGCAATATCGAGGCTTAAGACCTTGGCTTCCACGATATTGCCGACGCTCAATATCTGAGAAGGATGCTTGGTCTTTCTGGTCCACGACATTTCAGACACATGAATCAGGCCTTCCATGCCTTCTTCCACCTCTACGAAGGCGCCGTATTCTTTCAGCCTTTCGATACGGCCAGTTATGCTGACACCCACTGGGTATTTATCTTGAGCCCCGCTCCACGGATCAGGTGTTAACTGTTTGATGCCGAGAGATACCCTTTCTCTCTCCTTGTCAAAACTCAAAATCATGACCGTTATCTTGTCACCAATCTGGTATATCTCTGACGGATGTCCGATCTTGCCCCAGGACATATCAGTAATATGAACAAGGCCGTCAATGCCGCCAAGGTCGATAAACAGGCCATAATCGGTGATATTTCTGACTATTCCCTCGAGGATCGCGTCCTTTTCGAGTAGTTCAAGTGTTTTTTCCCGGAGAGCTTTTCGCTCTGCCTCTAAAGCGGCCCGACGAGACAGGACGATATTGCCCTGGCGCTTCTCATATTTAATGACCCTGAAATCATGCTCTGCTCCTACCAGGGTACCCAAATCCCTGACTGGTCTCATATCGGCCTGCGACCCAGGTAAGAAAGCCTGTACGCCAATATCGACAGAAAGCCCCCCTTTCACCCGAGAAATTATTTTACCTCTTACGGTTTCATGGTTCTTGTAGGCTTCTTCAACATCATCCCATATCTTGACCCTCGCAGCCTTTTCCTTGGAAAGAATAATACGCCCATCTTTATCCTCTTTACGCACTAAGAGGACATCTACCTTGTCACCCACTTTGGCAGTCAGCTGGCCCTCCAGGTTAACAAACTCAGCGATGCGAATTTGTCCTTCTGATTTATACCCGATATCAACCAGCACAAATTCCTTATCTATTTGAACGATTTCTCCTTTGATAACCTTACCCTCATGGATGCTTTTGAGACTCTCTTCGTATAATTCCATAAAGTTATCGCCGTCTTCGATGTTTTCCTCGGTTTCATTGAGATCTTCCATCATCTCTTCAGAAAAAGTCTTCTGGTCATCCTCAAAGGTGGGATACACGCTTTCCGTTACGGAGAACCCGTTTTCTGCCATTTCATCTGTTCCTTTTTCCATTGACCTGCAAACCCCCAAATTTATTTTTCTCTCAAATTGCTTCACAAACCTGATCAAATAAAAGGGCATCTCGTCTCAACGCGACAAGATGCCTATTTTGACAAATGGGTCTTCCCCTTAGAACTAAATAGTGTCACCCATAGAGGCGAGACTTCATGGTTAACCTTTATAATAATCTGTTTTCAACTAAAATCAAGCTATTTTAAAATTGAATTGATAATAAACCCTTACGTTGCAGAAAATTTGAGTTCAAAACCACCAAGTATTGTGCCTTTCCCTCACTACTTATCCAGTTTGTATACTGGAATCCTCCTGCCCATTGACTGAAGCGTGAAACTCATTCTGGTTGACAACGTATAATTTTATTGTAACATCTAACTAAACCCGGGCTGTATTAGAAAATCGCCCCTGGCCCAGACCTGGCCTTGATATGCTGTTAGAGTTGTTGATTGAACATAAATGCTTAATTAGGTTATGATATATGGCCACCAAGTCGCACCAGGGCAGGCCTCAATCCCCCTTTGCAAAAGGGGGAAGCAGACGGAATGCCCGAACTTTTTGAGATGTTACGTTTTTTTATTAAATGACGAATTTTGTTTTTTATATTGCTACATTTGATGAAGAAGATATTGATTTGGATAAAGTGTTTTCCTTATTCATTGAGCATATCATTCGTGAAAAAGATGAGGCATTGCTGATATGCGTCGAAAAAGTGACCTATGGGTCTTTCATAAAAAAGGAAGTAAATATTTGGTTCCCAAAATCAGCCATTGAAGGAGGGGAGGATCTTCACATCAACAGCAGAATTTCAGAAATCTATATAAAAGGGTGGTTTTTAATCAAGTTGGTCAAGGGTCAATACGAGTATGAGCTTTGAAAACTTTTACCAAACTCCCATATAAGAAAGGCACTCCATATCATAATTCAATGGAATGCCTTTTTTTCTTTTTAGAACAGTGAGTTAGATTACCGTGACATTTGCTGCTGCAGGGCCTTTTTTGCCTTGCTCTATGTCAAAACTAACCCGATCTCCTTCTCTTAGAGATTTGAAACCGCTTGCATTGATGCCTGAATGATGAACGAATACATCGTCACCATCTTCTTGCTCGATGAAACCGAATCCTTTTTGATCACTGAACCACTTTACGACTCCTTCTACCATAGGACTGACCTCCTTTCATTGAATTTTATGCTCCTAAAACTCAGGTCGGCCTTCTGATAAAAGAAATAATCCTTGGAACAGCGAACAACCCGCGAAACAACTAAATATTAATCGTTCGAATAAATTTTTGAAGCAACTGTTATATTTTAATCACTTAAACTTAAATGTCAACTA
>Ga0255382_10033_pt1 | contig 15169 bp, 14 predicted proteins | sample ANMaggSeSYBR01H9_FD_182101 | JGI IMG/M metagenome (GOLD analysis project Ga0255382, IMG submission 182101) | Sediment cell enrichment communities from methane seep in Santa Monica Basin, California, United Staets - ANME aggregate JGI... | ecosystem: Environmental > Aquatic > Marine > Cold seeps >... | reverse complement strand
CTCTTTAGAAATGAATAAAGAAAGGATAAGCGCAAAAATTAGACTCAGTAATACGAGTAGTCCACCAGCAAGAGGAGTTTTTTGAGGATTTGTATTATGTTTGCTTTGAAGAGGAATATTTGTAAGCCCTATTTTTTCTGATAACTTAATAATTTTTCCACCAAAACCTAATATAATTAACAATGATAGTAAGAACGAAAGAAGGGAGATTGAAGTTATTAGCATAGTTTAGTATCCGTTATGATAAACTAATTTGAACCCCCTGCGAACCAATGTAATGCCTTTCTCACAGGAACAAACTAATTATAACTTGGATTCAAACAGTAAGGGAGTTTTTGCGATCATTGCATACCCACAACCCTTCTACTATGTTGGCGATTTGTTGACTTTACACAAAAAAAGGCAAATGGTATCATTAATTTTTGAAGTTTACTATTTTTCATAGCAGTTTTGCTAAATGTTTCAGTTGGAGGAATTAATTGAGTTTTTCAAATGCTTTAGATAACTCAAGTACTACTAATAACGATCAGCAATGGGATTTAATTATTAAACCTAACCGTTCTTTGTGGGACTTACGCTTGGGGCAGGTCTGGCGATATCGTGACCTTATATTGTTGTTTGTACGTCGTGATTTTGTCTCGTATTATAAACAGACGATTTTAGGCCCGTTGTGGTTTCTGATTCAACCATTGCTGACGACCTTAACATTCACTGTAATATTCGGGCAAATTGCACGTCTGCCAACAGATGGACTACCGCAATTTCTCTTTTATCTTTCAGGTACGGTCATCTGGGGATATTTTGCGGAATGCCTTAAAAAAACTTCAGAAACTTTCATTGCAAATCAGAATATTTTTGGTAAAGTTTATTTCCCTCGATTGGTAATGCCGATTTCTGTATTACTCTCTCAATTGATCAAATTTGGCATTCAATTCTTACTATTTCTCGCATTTGTAATCTATTTTTTGGTTAGTGGTTCAGATATCCACATTACCTGGTATGTTCTTTTGCTACCTGTGTTGGTTTTTCTGATGGCGGGATTAGGATTAGGGTTCGGGATTATCATTTCTTCACTGACCACCAAATATCGCGATTTACGCTTTCTAGTGGCTTTTGGTGTGCAGTTGTGGATGTACGCCACACCTGTAATTTATTCAATTTCATCACTTCCCGAGCAGTGGCGCTGGGTAGTGTTGATAAATCCCCTCACCCCGATTGTAGAAACATTTCGCTATGCTTTTCTAGGTGCCGGCACAGTCAGCTGGGGAATGCTGGGTTATAGTTTCGGATTTATGGTTGTAGTCTTTCTCCTCGGTGTAATTTTGTTCAATCGAGTAGAACAGACCTTTATGGATACGGTGTAATATTTATGGGTAAAACGGTAATCTCTGTTGAGCATTTATCAAAAAGATATGATCTCGGTGTGATTGGGACTGGTACCATCAGGCGTGATCTTAACCGCTGGTGGGCTCGATTGCGCGGCAATCCTGATCCTTACACCAAGATTGGTGAGATAGATTATGGAAACCGCCAGGGAGAATCCATCCTCGCATTGGATGATGTCAGTTTCAAGGTGGAACAAGGGGAGGTGCTTGGGATCATTGGGAGCAACGGTGCAGGAAAAAGCACGTTGTTGAAAATATTGTCACAGGTAACAGCACCAACTAGCGGTGAGGCAAAAATTAAAGGACGTATTGGCAGTCTTTTAGAAGTGGGAACTGGTTTTCATCAAGAATTGACCGGGCGCGAGAATATTTTTCTTAACGGGGCAATTTTGGGCATGACCCAGGTTGAAGTAGCCCGAAAATTTGATGAAATCGTTGATTTTTCGGGTGTAGAAAAATTTATTGATACACCTGTTAAGCGTTATTCCTCCGGAATGTATGTACGTTTAGCATTTGCTGTGGCAGCTCATTTGGACCCGGAAATTCTAATTGTGGATGAAGTACTGGCAGTTGGAGATGCAGAGTTTCAAAAGAAGTGCCTCGGCAAGATGGGAGAGGTCGCGCATGAGGGACGTACTGTATTATTTGTCAGTCATAATCTTAATTCAATAAGACAACTTTGCTGTAGAGGAATTGTGTTAGAATCAGGAAAAGTTGGAATTGATGACGATATTTTAAATTCCTTAACCTTTTATTCAAATTCATATGATGAATTTATATTCAATGTAAAAAAACGATATGGTAATGGGAAAGCAACTATTCAGAGCTTAGTGATAAATAATAATAAAAAAGTGACGTGTGGAAAGAATTTTGAACTATGTTTTGAAATCCAGGCTGAAACGTATCTCCCCAAAGTAAATATTGGGTTTTCCATACACGATAGTAATGGTAAGGTATTAGCAATTATTTACTCAGAACAAAGTACTGATATTTCCTTATATAAGGGAACATCTAACATTTTAGTTAGGATTGATAATTTTCCATTTACACCTGGAACATATTCTATTAGAGCTCGAATAGAGTCGCACAGGGAGAACTTGGACTTTCCAGAAGGGGACATAATAAAATTTTATGCACACACTGATGCTCCAATTATAGGAATTCGTCCTGAGCAAATCCAAAATGGTTTAACTAATATAATGACAAGCTGGAAATATTTTTATGATTAATCGTGAATATATTAAGTGGGAATTATTTTGCCAGAAATTTCAACCCTATATATTAAAGGATATACCAAAAAGGGCTGTCTTTTTAATCAACCTACTTAAACAGTATAATATTAAACCAGAATATGTAGCAGAGGTTGGCGTCTGGAGGGGACACTCTTCAGTAGGTTTTTTAAGATTTCTACCATCAATAAAAGTATTTCATGCAGTTGATCCGTGGTTAAAATATCCAGATTATTCAAATTCGAATGATAAGAAAGCAGATGGTGATTTTTATTTAGATGAACAAATCTGTCGAGACCGGTTATATTCTTTTAGAAATAAAGTTCAATATCATAAAGATTTTTCAGAAGAAGCTGCGAAGGCAATCCCTAATAATTCTTTGGATTTTGTTTTTTTGGATGGTAATCACTCCTATGAATATGTAAAAAAAGATATAAAAATATGGACAAAAAAAATCCGAATAGGGGGAATATTAGCAGGGCATGACGTCGATAATGTGAATTTTCCAGGAGTTCGTCAAGCTGTGGACGAATTATTATTAAGCAATTGGAAAAAAGGAGTTGATTACGTATGGTGGATAAAAGTCAAATAGCGATTTATGTTACAGCTGATAAAAAATTCTTCCCATATGCCATCGTCACATTAACATCCTTTATGAAGTATTATCCTGAATGTTCCTATTTTATATTAACTGATAGCATTAGCTACTCAGAGGAAAATAGAAAAGCCTTAGAAGCCTATAAAATTTCTCTTCAATGGACAGAAATGCATAAAAGTTTAACTGATACATCCAGCATGGCTTGGCCATCAATTGTTTACCTTATGCTTGCTGGTCCAGAATATTTTTTTAATTTGGGTTATCAATATTCATTAGGCCTCGATGCAGATGTGTTATGTATGAAAAGGTTTGAACTTGTTGAGATTTTTAAACAAACTCAAACATTTGCTGGTATTGCAAATCAAGACAATATTATTAGCAACATTAAACAAAAATGGAGAGAACAATTTTCGATTCAATCTGGGATTGCAAAAAAAAACGCAGAAAAACTTTTTAACCCAAATACAGGTGTAATGTTTTGGAATAATGAGTGGGCCATGCAAGAAAAACTTTTTGAAAAATGTTTAGATGCTTATATTGAGTACAAAAATTTTTTAGTTTTAAGCGATCAAGGTTTACTCGCAACAGTAATATTGCTGAATGAATATTCATATCACCACTTACCCCATAAGTTTAACTTTCGTTTAGGCAATAAAAATGATGTTAATCTTGGATTTAAGCCAATCAATATAAGTATTGTGCATTTTACTGGAATTAAACCTTGGAATAAATCAAAATTTCTTAATAAAAAAGTGACACCTTTGAAATTGAATATCAGGAAAAATTTTTTTCTTTATTGGCAAAGTGTAAATATATTCGCACACTCAGCAAAGAAATGGAGATGTTTTTCTGCTGAAGTATTAAATACTCCTGTTTTTGGTCGTTTTGAATAAAACGATGATTGCACCATATAGATTTCATTATCACTTTTTCATTGTCTGGTCGAATGGGTTTTATGCAATTAACGAAATCTTAGAAATTATTCGGAGAGACGAGAATCTTGAAATAATAACTATAAAAAAGCGCCAGGTGAAAAATATAAGAAAGTTTGTGTTTAATCTCTATGCTTGTGATACTGTGCCAATTCATCATTTAAAATTAAAATTACAATATTTATACGATTTACCACAAGAGTATATTAGTGTTTTTGCAAAAAATTACAATCCTCAAGATGAAATATCTGGGAAGGGCAATTTCAGGAAAACTCAGGACAAGTATATTGTCAAAGTCAAGAATCATATCCGTAATTTATATAACCCGCGACACGAAGACCCAAGCTTTCATATTTTTCCCCTTGACAAAGGGGTTAGTCATGAGCATGTAATTCATGCAAGTGATAGTGAAGACCAAGTGGATTATTTTCTTAAACTTCTTGGTCATAAACAAGGTATAAAATATTTGGATAATGAAAATTGCTTGCTTTTCGAAAAGCCATATCATATAAAAAAAACTGATAATTATACTTTTCGACAAGTGCCTATAAAAAACTTGTTTGCTAGTATCCACACAAGCAATAACCGCAAAGCTGATAAAAAAATCAAAGATACTCCTCAATTTTTAGGTCTCACTGATGCTCGAGTATATGAATCATATTTATTAAATTATCAATTTTCTAAACTCTGTGATGATTATTCATTAGAAAAGCTGCTGACAATGAAGACGATAGACAAAGCAAAAATTAGGCAATTACCTCCGATAATCGTAAAGCCAACAGGAGAATATTTCATTATTCTTGATGGTGTTCATAGAGCTGCCATAACTTTATATAATAATTTTGAAAGAATTCACTGTGTGGTTTTAAATGAGTAAAAAGATTTTTATTCCCGAAATTCTTAATGAATTGAATGATGAGTATATTGTTCTGAAAATTTGGGGTAAGTTTCCAGAATTTCTTCCCGGAAGTGATATTGATATTCTTGTTGCTGATAAGTTTATCGCCTCACAAACAATTCATAAATTTCTACAAAAGCATATAGATAATGATGATACGTATATAACCGTAAAAGAGAGCCCCACTCACCTTCATTTAGATATATTCCAAAATAAAAAACTATATTTGAGATTTGATTTTGTTGAATCTTTAGACTGCTTTAGTAAGTTTTCAGTTCAAAATTCAATTTTGGTTAAAATGTTTATTACACGAGAACTTACAGATTTTGGGGATTTCCAAGCATACACCCTTTCTAACGAATTTGATTTGCTCGTAAGATATTTTGAGTATCTTGAATGGTTTGAAAGACGACCTGATAAGCTCAAACATTTAGACTATATTCTTGAAAATGCAACAGAGGAAGAAAAGTCTCTGTTAATTAGGAATGCTCATAGATATATTCTTTTTCATCATGAAGTATGGCAAGGCGATGTTCCAGTCAAGCCAGACCCTTATCATTCTATAAAAGAAGCATATTATGAAATAATTCGTTTATGCAAACAAATTATCAAGCTTTCTTTTAAACGTATAATGGCTAAATTGAAATGATCATCATGCGTGTCATGGGCGGCCTTGGCAACCAGATGTTCCAATATGCATTGGGGCGTAGGTTAGCTATTGAACGCAATGTCCCCCTGAAGTTAGACTTGAGCTGGTTTGCAACCCAGAAAAAGCGCAAATTTGGGTTGGACCAATTTAATATCAAGGCCGAAGTTGCAACGGAAGAGGAAGTATATCGACTTCATTATTTTTCACATAACCGTTATTTCCGTAAGGCTTACTCGATTATTCAAAATCATCTGCCTGTTGATAAAAAGAGGATTATTAACGAACGCAAGGCAGGTTTATTTGATAAAGATGTATTACGATCATCTAAAAACTGTCTATTAGTTGGTTATTGGCAGAGCGAGAGCTATTTTGAAAAAATCACGAAATTAATTAAAAAGGAATTCCAGCCTAGAACTGCGCTCGGATCCGAAGATATACTTCTCGCAAAAAAGATGCGTAAAAATCCCTATTCAGTTAGTGTTCATATTCGTCGCGGCGACTATGTTTCACCCTATCGTACAATTGCAACACATTATATTTGCACGCCAGATTACTATACCGAAGCAATTGATTTTCTCAAGCAGAAACTTGGTGGAAAAGCGGAATTATTTATATTTTCGGATGATCCTGAATGGTGCAAAAAAGAATTTTTGTTAAAAGACGAGAAGTACCAAATTATATCTGGAACTAAAAGAACGCCTTCCCATGAATTGGTATTGATGAGCCAATGTAACCATCACATCATTCCAAATAGCAGCTTCAGTTGGTGGGGAGCCTGGTTAAGTCAGAATCCGAAAAAGATTATTGTTTCACCAACTGAATGGTTACGGAATCATAAAACACCTGAGATAGTTCCAAATAATTGGATTCGATATAAGCATAATGATAAGAATGATTGGAAATACGTTGATATTCCATATGCAAAGAGCAGGTATTTTTCTACATTCAAACGCGAATTGAACCTGGACTCCCCAGTCTCCTTTAATGAGAAAATTCAATGGTTGAAAATTTATGACAGGAAGCCCATTTATACAACTCTGGCTGATAAATATGCTGTTCGTAGCTATGTTGAGGAAAAGGTTGGCAGCGGATATCTGAATGAATTAATCGGAGTTTATGATACAGTTGAGGAAATAGATTTTCAACAATTACCTGATAAATTTGTGCTCAAGGCTACACATGGCTGTGGATGGAATATTATTTGTAAGGATAAGAACAAGTTTAACAAACAACACTCCAAAAAGGTTTTGTCCAAATGGCTAGATGCAAATTATTATTATCTGGGGCGAGAATGGGTTTATAAAGATATTGAGCCAAAAATTATCTGTGAAAAATATTTGGAAGGAGATAAAACGCTTGGTTTGTTAGATTATAAATTTTGGTGCTTTCATGGTACACCAAAATTTGTGCAAGTAAGTGTAGGACGATTCACAGATCATTATTGCCGGTTTTTCTTTGATGAAAATTGGAAAATTCAGCCATTTAATACTGGAACCCTACAATCAGATAATGCTATTCAACAACCTGCAAAACTCGATGAAATGTTATCTGTTGTCCGTAAACTCACAAAAGGTTTCCCTTTTTCTAGAGTCGATCTTTACAATTCCGATGGGAAAATTACTTTTGGGGAAATCACCTTTTACCCATATAATGGGTTTATAAAGTTTATTCCTGAACATTTTGATCAAATCCTGGGGAAGGAAATCAAACTTGACCATAAATAATACCTGTCCCGGTATAAGTATAGTAATGCCGGTTTATAACACCGGAAATTATATCGCTGAAGCGATTGAGAGCGTTCTGCAACAGACTTTCACTGATTTTGAGTTTATCATTATTGATGATGGTTCGACGGATAATTCATTGGAAATTATCCATTTGTACGCAGAAAAGGATTCACGCATTCAGGTTGTGGTGAATCAAGAAAATCTTGGCATAACAAAATCACTGAACAAAGGAATTGAACTGACTCGCGGAAGATTTATCGCACGGATGGATGCAGATGATATCTGTTTACCAGAACGGCTCAACTTGCAATACGATTATTTGGTTGCCAATCCAAAGTGTGCAATTTTAGGAACCTGGGCAAACATTATTGATGAATCAGGTAATTTGATTTCCACCTGGCGAATGCCAACATCCGATGAATTCATTAAATGGAACCTTCTCTGGCAAAATACTTTTATTCATACTTCTGTAATAATTCGAAAAGATGTGTTATCTAATTGTGAACCTTATCATGAATGTTATCATTATACGGAGGATTATGAACTTTGGGAAAGAATGTCTCAAAATTGTCAGATGGAAAACCTTCCATTGGCATGTGTTTCTCATAGACTACACTCGAATAGTATCAGTGAAAAAAGTAAATCAGATCAAACTAAAAAAAGCATCGACATTTCTTATAGAGCGGTAAAAAGATTATGCGGATTGGAAGACACAAATAGAGAAGTTATTGAATATATTCGTAACCAATCCAAAAATTCGCGAAAAATGAACGCTGGATTGGAATTGCTCTGGGAAGCTCATAAAATAATTGTTAGATCAACACAAAATAATCAAACAAAAAATATGATAAAACGAGATACAGCAAATAGAATGTGGAGATTGATCATTAAAAGCGGAAAATATCCGTCAAATAGTAACTGGTTGAAAATGCTTGAATTAAGTCCTCGCTTTGTTAAACGCTTTATTGTCTCAAAAATGAAATCTATTAGAAAGTTAGTGTGATTATGAAATCTGTTAAGTATTTTAATAAATTCCAAAGATTGGTCAGGAATTATTTTTATACAATCCAAAGTCAGAATTCTCCTCTAATTCCTCATTCTATTGCTGATAAAAAAGTGGAAGGTATCTCAATAATCATCCTTTCATATAACCGCAAACAATCCCTTTTCAAATTATTGGATTCATTAGGAAGCCAACATATATCCAATTTAGGCATCGAAATTATTATAATCAACAATTTTCCTAACACAATATTACGAAAATCCCGATTATCCAAACTTATTAATCAAAAAGAAATTAATTTAAAAGTTATCAACTCTTCTTATAACTGGATGGTAAATGTAAGGTATGCGTTCGCTCAGTTGTCTATGTATGAATCAATACTTCAAATAGATGATGACATTATTCTAAAGGATAACAACTTCATTTTGGACATGTATCATTGTTTCAAAAAACTTGGCAATAACACAATGCTTGGTTGTTGGAACACTTTGTGGAAAAAACAAGATTCTACTTATAAATCAATTCCCCTTACATTTACTAACACAAAAGGTATTGATATACCGATAAAGACGGATACGTGCGGGATGGGTATCTGTATTTATGATAAGAGCATTATCAACAGGGCATTAATTGAATTTGTAAAAATCGATGATATGGCCACAAGTATGTTTTTATATATTAACAGTCGAATATCTAACTTCTTTTTTCCATCCTACGGCAGATTAAAGTTCAGCGAGCAACGCTTGAAATATAGTATGGATAGTTTGCCAGGAAAGAAGGAACAAAAGATTTTCCGTTATTATGAAATGCTTGATAAAGGATATATACCTGTTTTAGAGCGAGAACCCAATTATTTTTCAAATTTACCTGGTTGGATCGTAGACTTTATTAATGTACTATAGGTTCTCATACTAATTTTTGAGAACACGGGACTTATCGAAATAACCTTCATGAAATCTCAAATAAGAAGACTCATACGTTATATCTTTCGAAACTTGGAAATATTTCTTCCTATTCAGAATACTCGAAACGTTGAATTTGCTGGAAAGCGAATCCTGCTTGTTAAACAAACCGTTTATCAAGATTTGTACTGTTGTTCTTCAGATAGCACACCTCAGGAGCTTGTTTTCTCGTCGTTAAAAAGAACTGGGCCTGTTGGTTTGTTTACCAGAATGAAAGCAGATTTTGCAATTCTTGAAACAGTTTCTGATAGTGAATGTCAAATTTGGAAACAGAAGGCGATTAATTGTAAACAGATGCCCATAGAATTTTATGAAACAATAGAGAGTGAGCCATACCTCAATGGTGCGCGCGGGCATAAGCATAGCCAAAAATATTATAGTGAACCCCTCGATTCAATTGACTGGGATCATTATGATATTGTAATAAGTTATGATATATCTGTACCCAAGCGCATTATACAACACCATCCTAATGTTACCTGGTGTTACTATATTTCAGAACCATGTATGCCGGCCTATAAAATCTCGCAAAAGGAATTAATCGCTGGTTATGATTTGTTTTTAAATGAACGATTCAGGAAAACCAGATTGTTTCCTAGACCAGCCAGTCATGAAATAGATTTTCCTTATTTCATTCAATATTCGGGTTGTTTTCATGATTTGTTATCCCTCAAAGAAGACTTGAGTCAAAGAAAGGGAATCTTTTTAGAATCTCATACCTCTGCCCTACTCACTGAAAATCAATCGTCTAAGCTAGAAAAATTTGGCCCTGTTCGGAAAACGGGAGGGACAGTGTATAATATCGTTCAAGGGTTAATATTAAGTAAATACTTTGTAAGAATGGGTGGACGAAGCCTATGGGGAAATGCAATGATTGAGGCAATTGCGGCCGGTTGTTTAGCGATTGGCAATCCTGATGAGTATAAACATGTCTCTCTTTTTACACCTGCCACCTCAGTAAAAACTTTTAGTGCTCTTGTTAAGCGAATTGAATTCTTTGAAAACCATCCGGTTAAATATTTAAAAGAATTGTATAAGCAAAGAAAATTATTGGACCACCTTTGCTTCTACCGCCCACTATCTGAACTACTCGACAAGTCTGAAACCATATTAAAAAAAACATTTGAGGAAATCAAGCATGGGAAGAGTTTATAACAAAGAATATTTCTCCTGGCAATCTTCTATTGGCGAATTTGGTGGATGGGCAAATAAACCAAAGTTTTCTTCGTTCATTAATAAATCTGATAGGGTACTAGACTTCGGGTGTGGAGGAGGATACCTTCTAAAGCATATCGATTGCTTTGAAAAATTGGGAATAGATGTTAACCCTGAAGCACTAACAATTGCAAACGAAAATGGAATACAGACATATCTAACAGCGCACGAGCTTTTAAGTAATTCTGTCGATGTAATTATATCTAACCATGCCCTTGAGCATGTTGCAGATCCATTAGGCACCTTACATGAACTCTTCCGAATTCTAAAGCCACTTGGAAAAATTATTTTTGTCATCCCATGCGAAACTACTCGTGTAAAATTTTCAACAACTGATAAAAACCATCATCTATTCAGTTGGAGTCCCATGAGCCTGGCAAATTTATTTTCTTTGGCTGGTTTTTTCATCCTAGAATCTAAGCCTTTTGTCCATAAATGGCCGCCGCATTATAGAAGTATTGCAAAGTTTGGTGGAAGAAAGATTTTTAATTCTATTTGCAAGCTGTATGCTAGAGTTGAAGTATCCACTTCTCAGGTGAGAATTGTAGCTCAAAAACCAGGCATACATAAATGATCAAGATCACTTTTGGAATGATCGTATTGAATGGCCAGCCATTCATTAAATATAATCTCCGCGGGTTATATCCATTCGCGCATCAAATCATTGTTGTAGAGGGAGCCTCCCCTGCCGCAAGTTCTTTTTCAACGGAGTCTGGGCATTCAACAGACGGTACTTTAGAAGCATTATACGAATTTAAAAAAGAAGAAGATCCAGAAGATAAAGTAACTATCGTAACAGCCGAGGATGAAGGTTATTCTGATGGGTTTTGGCCGGGTGAAAAAGATGAACAAAGCAGAACTTATGCAAAACGGGCAACCGGAAATTATCTCTGGCAGGTAGATGCAGACGAGTTTTACCATAGCGATGATATCGCAAAAATGATACTTATTCTAGAGAGCCGGCCTGAGATTACTGCGGTTACCTTTCCAATGATCACATTTTGGGGAAGTCCCTATGTTATTACAGATGGTTGGTATTTGCGCCGTGGTGCCTCCTCTTATCACCGTCTTTTCCGATGGGGAGAAGGATACGAATATCATACCCACAGACCTCCTACAGTGCTCGATAGTCAAAAGAAGGATACACGCTCTGCTGTCTGGGTAAAGAGTTCGGAACTCAAGAAAAAAGGGATTTTTCTTTATCATTATTCTTTACTTTTTCCAAGACATGTATATGAAAAATGTGAATACTATGAAAATGCTGAATGGGCACAACGATTAGGCTCCTTGAAATGGTATGAAAATGATTTTGTTCAACTACAGGATCCCTTCCATGTGCATAATGTTTTTAGATACCTCGCCTGGCTTGAAAAATCTAAATACCCAATACCAGCTCAAATAAAAGCAATGTGGAAAAATATTAGAGCTAATCCTGAACCAAGTGAGCCAATTCGGAAAATGGATGATGTTGAATTGTTACTCAAGCAACCGATGTACAATTTACGTATCTTATTCTACAAAATCGCCGATTATCCAGATCGATTAATTGGGTTCCTGAAAAGTTTGCTCATTAAATGGTTTAGAAAGTAGAATACCGAGAGAATTGGAGGATCAAGTGCCACAAATGGTGAATCTTAGTGTCGCAAATGTAAACCATCATGAAGAACGTGGAGGCGCCGCTTCTATTGCCAGGACACTTTTTCAGGGTTTTCGAGAGGTAGGGCACCTTTCCAAATTTCTTGTGCAATACAAAAGTAGCATTGATCCCGATGTGTGGACACTTACAGATCCAGATAATAATAAATATTTACCTGCTATTTTAAATTCATGGCTCAGCGAAATTCCCGCACAAAATAATACACTCCTACAAAAATGGTTGCGAAAAACTATTCGAACCGCTATTGATCCTAAAGAAGCATTGAATTACATATCTGGCAAGGAAAACACCCATTACAGGACGTTTTGTAGACAACTTAAGCGTGAAGGTATTCCATTTGACATTATTCAGTTACATAATCTGCATGGAGGATATTTTGGAATTGACTATCTTCCATTTTTATCAAGCCAGTATCCATTAGTTATAACGTTACATGACACATGGTTGTTCAGCGGACATTGTGCGTATTCTTTTGAATGCGACGGTTGGAAATCTGGTTGTGGGGAATGTCCAGATTTAAAACGCTATCCACCTCTCGAACGAGATAACACCGCAAGGAATTGGCTCCATAAATCAAAACTTTTTCAAAAAAGTCGAATTTACCCTGTTGGTGTATCTCAGTGGGTTCTCGATCAAGCAATGCAATCTATGATGGCGCCAGCTATACGTCTTCCAAAAGTTATTTATAATGGCATTGATTTGTCTATTTTCCATCCTGACAACAAGCAGAAAGCTCGGAGACTGTTAGAATTACCGAGTGAACAGAAAATTGTACTTTTTGTTGCTAACTCTATTGAGAAAAACACCTATAAAGATTTTTCTACTTTCCAAAAAACATTCGGATTTGTTGGTGAGTATTGGAAAGAAGACCACCCAGTACTCTTTCTAGGGTTGGGTGGCAGCGAAGAACTTTCATTAGGTACCAGAGGTGCCGAATTATCTGTGATAACTAAAATTTCAGACCCGAAGAGAGTTGCCGCATACTACCAGGCAGCTGATGTTTATTTGCACACAACCCGAGCGGATACTTTCCCGACCACTATATTAGAGGCAATGGCTTGTGGCCTTCCTGTTGTAGCCACTCGCGTAGGTGGAATCCCAGAACAGGTAATTGAAAACGAAACTGGTTTTCTAGCTGATTATAAGGATTGTATAGATCACGGAAATCACATATTGTATCTTCTAAGCAACCAACTTATAGCAAATAAACTGGGTAGAAATGCTGCCCAAATAGCCGCGCTAAAATATGATCAAACCCGAATGATTTCAGATTACCTGTCCTATTATGAGGAAGTTCTCAATGACTGGAAGTAATAATCCGATCAAATTATCCGTTATAACTGCTGTACATAATCGCGTTGAAATGATTGCTGCAGCAATCGAAAGTGTTCATAATCAATGGGATGATGGACTTGAACATTTAATTGTCGATGGCGGTTCTACTGATGGCACGTTAGAAGTTTTGGCAAACTATTCTCATTTAACTATAATCAGTGAGCCAGATGATGGTCTTTATGATGCGTGGAATAAAGGGATTAAAGCAGCAAGGGGTGAGTATATTACATTTCTGAACAGCGATGATTTGTGGTTTGACAATGTGATCCACCACTTATTATGCCAGTTGAATGGTTGCAATGAAATAATTATTGGTAATGCAGTTGTTTACGATTGGTCAGAAAATAATCATCCCGAATTTTATAAAAGATACAAATCTCTAAGTGGAGAACAGCTTCTTAGGGAGCTGACAAACCGCCCACCTGCCATTAATGGGTGGATAATTTCAAAAACTGTTTTTAATTCTGTTGGAGAATTCGACAAAAACTTTACCATCGCCGCTGATGTAGATTTCTGTATTCGTGCAATTTTGAAGGACGTTCAAACTACACCAATTGACATTGATTTTTATAAGTATTTTTCTCACCCAAAATCTATCACGCTTAATCGTACACGATCCGCTAAATATAATTATCAGCAGCAGAATTATTTTATAGCTATAAAGCTGTTAAAACAAGAATTTATGGGTCACACTAATAAAATATTTATTAAGCGTTGGTTAAGTGTCACTTGCTATAATTTGTTGGTCCACAGTATTGTGTTAAAAAAACCAGTTAATGAAATTTTGGCAATTCTAAGTATTGGAACCAAAAACAATATCTTTTTTTTAATTTCTTTTCTAGTTTACTCAACTAAATATTGGCTGGAAAAAATTACTGATGGCAAATTGTTCAATCCAAAAGAAGAGGGCAGAAACTTTGACAGCTCCGAATAATACTCCCCTTATCACCGTTATTATTCCTGCCTATAATCGGTTTGATGAAGTTCAAAGAGCGATTGATTCTGTTATCAGACAATCTTACAAGAAAATTGAGATTATTCTAGTTGATGATTATTCCACTAAATCCTTAATTTCTCTTGAGAAGAAATTTAATAATCTGAAAGTTATTCGTCATCCATCGAATCTTGGTAGTGCTACTGCAAGAAATACAGGATTCAAAGCTGCCAATGGAAAATACATTGCGCTATTAGATTCTGATGATCTTTGGTTGGGCACTAAGTTAGAGAAACAAGTAAATTATATGGAGTCCCACCCTACTGTCGATATAACTACTACAGGGTATCTCTACTATACTGAAGAAGGTGATAGCATAATAATTCCAAAACACCAAAAAAACTGGCACCGCCATTTTTGCACTGGAGGAGGATTAGCAGCCGGTTCTACACTCATGACCAAGAAAAAGTGCCTGTTGGAAAATAAGTATGACCTGAACCTAAGACGATTAACCGATATTGACCTTATGCTTCGTTTAGCTGAAAAGTATATTATTAATATTATTCCAGAACCTCTAGTTGAAATCAATAGAGATGCTAGGCCTTCATCAAAGGCCATTGAAGCGGCAGGTTTATACTTTGTTGC
>Ga0255382_10031_pt1 | contig 15433 bp, 9 predicted proteins | sample ANMaggSeSYBR01H9_FD_182101 | JGI IMG/M metagenome (GOLD analysis project Ga0255382, IMG submission 182101) | Sediment cell enrichment communities from methane seep in Santa Monica Basin, California, United Staets - ANME aggregate JGI... | ecosystem: Environmental > Aquatic > Marine > Cold seeps >... | reverse complement strand
GATGCTCATTGGTAATATTTAATCCCAATTGTCCTTTAATATTATACTTCCGGGCTTCCGATTTCATAGTTTCCCCGTTTCCTGCCTGATAATTTCCCTGGGTAATATTATTTCCGGAAATACGAAAATTAATTCGTCGGTTGCCTCCGTAAACAGCAAGGTGTTGCCTCCAGCCTGCAGGATTACTACTATAACCAAGGTTAACGTCGGCATGGGCCTCAAAAGCTGAATAGGTGGAAGGTTTTAACGTTATCATATTGATGACCCCACCAATTGTAGGCCCGTAACGAAAAGCGTACGGCCCCTTCAGAATTTCTATTGCTCTCAAATCCTCCAGCTCTATATGGGCAACAGCAGGGTCCATTCTATTCGGGCAGCCTCCTTCTATCTTCATACCATGATCAATCTGGACATTTAACTGGCTATATTTAAACCCCCTCACCACCGGGTCAACAGTTGACCCACTTTTCCTAATGCCAGAAACATTGGGTACACTCCTCAGGTACTCACCAACATCTGTAATAGATGTTTCCTTAAAATGTTCATCAAGAAGTACCGTTTTAACATAAGGGACCTGTTTGAAAATATCAGGATATAAATCGATATCTATTATTTCAACTTCATCGAGTTCTTTGATTTCCGGGACAAGAAATACCGTTACTACTTTATCAACATTATCCTTCAAAATAATTTCTTTCTGGTAAGCGCTATATCCTATATGAGTTACCCGGATCAGGTATTTCCCTGGTTTAAGATCATCGATTAAGAAAACACCCACAGAGTTAGTAACTGCACCCACCCTTAATGGCATCAATAGTACATCCGCGTTAAAAATGGCGTGTCCACTCTCTTTATCATAAACAGTACCTGAAACAGAAACCGGCTTCTGTGCCTGAAGTATTGAAACATTAAGGAGTAATAGCAGTAACACTAATATAGCGGATATTAACTCACCGCATATTGAGAGACGTTTCATTTGAGCTTTTTTTTAAGCAATTTTAATAAACGATTGCTTATTGCAAAGATAATATAAAAGGGGTAATTCAGGGAGATCCTGGGTCAAGACTGGAAGGAAGTTGTCGCCGGGGGGTAATTCAGGGAGATCCTGGGTCAAGCAAGGAAGGAAGTTGTCGCCGGGGGGTAATTCAGGGAGATCCTGGGTCAAGCCCAGGATGACGCCGCTTACATCTTTCTTTAGGGGGGGGGGGGGGGGGGCTCCCGGGGTGAATGGGGGTCCCTCTAGCGATAGCGGGCTGTTTGCGTGCGCTGTTTTTGGTTGTGGGTTTCCCCCCCCCCCCCCCCCCCCCCCCCCCCAACCCCCCCCCCCTTCTCAGCATTGACACGTCATCCCAGACTTGATCTGGGATCTGATTGTGACCGCATCACTGGAAGTTAATGCAGACTTGATCTGGGATCTGATTGCGAACGCATCACTGTAAGTTAATGCAGACTTGATCTGGGATCTGATTGCGAACGCATCACTGTAAGTTAATGCAAACTTGATCTGGGATCTGATTATGGATGTAAAACAGAAAGGCAGGATATTTGAAACTTTATTAATCAACAGTTTGTTCATAATGCAGGCTAAATACTAATAGTCTGTAGCTTGTAGCTTGCAGCTTGAGGCTATTAATTTACTACCTTTGCACAAAAAAAACACATGAAATTCAAAGTCGGTGATAAAGTAAAATTTCTGAACGAAAGTGGTGGAGGGATCATTACCAGGATTGTAAACAGTAAAATGGTCCATGTTGCTATTGAGGAAGGTTTTGACATTCCAACTTTAACCAGTGAACTTCTTAAGATTGAGGAACTTAGTGGGCCGGGAAAATTTTTTGATGAAACCTATAATGTAGATATTCCCGTTCAGGCAAATCATACCCATACAGCCGAACAGGAAGAGAGAGTAAGTGGTTTGAGCATTTTGAGATCCCAAAATATTTTTTCACCAGGCATCTTTTTAGCATTCGTCCCACAGGAACAAAAATGGCTGATCACCGGCGATATAGATATTTACCTGATAAATCATACAGGATTTGACATCCTGTTCAACTTTTTCCTGCTCGACAACAAAGGCATGTATAATGGCATAGACTACGATGCCATTCCTGCTGAATCCAAGATTTTGCTACAGACTATTAGCAGAGAAGAGATCGAAAAATGGTCAGAGGGAGTTGTTCAGCTCCTTTTTCACAAGGAAGAGGCCAATAAACTTCTGTTACCGGTTAACTCAGATTTCCGGATCAAAAGCACAAAATTTTTCAAAGAAACCAGTTATGTTGAATGTTCATTCCTTCAGGAAAAAGCCTTCCTTTCAAAACTTCACTTGCTGCAAGACTCCCGGCCGTTATCTTATACAGAACCGGATCAGAAACACGAACGAAACACCGCCCAGGTAAGTAAGGCTGTTCAGGCTAAGCCTAAGGCATTAATCGACAGGCATAAAATCAGTCCCAGAATGGCAGAGGTTGACCTGCACATCTCTGCCTTAAGAGAGGATTATAATCAGATTGATAAACATGACATACTTCAAATCCAGACCGGTTATTTCAACCGTTGCCTTACCAGCGCCCTGGAAAGTCAGTTCTTCAAAGTATATTTCATTCATGGTGTTGGCAACGGTACGCTTAAACAAGCTATTCAGGATATTTTAAACGAATATGGTGACGATATTCAATACCAGGATGCGCCATTCAATAAATACGGTAGTGGGGCTGTGGAGGTGATGTTGTTGGATAATTTGTAGCCAGTAGGCAGTAGCCGGTAACCGGTAGGCCGGGTGATTTTTTTTATATCTTTGCAAAAAGTTCATTGACAGCCGTTTGTTCTATCGCTACGATTGTATTATCGTGGAGGAAAGTCCGGACAACACAGAGCGCCATACTTCCTAACAGGAAGGTTTCCCGGGGTTTCGGGAAAACAGAAAGTGCCGCAGAAAATAACCGCCCTTGATTTACAGGGGTAAGGGTGAAAATGTGAGGTAAGAGCTCACGTCGCGGTATGGCGACATACCGGGAGGGTAAACCTTATGGGTTGCAAAGCCAAATATATTTCGATTTTCATTCCGGGAAACCTGGATGAATAGAGGCTGCTCGCCTCGATCCTGTAATTATTACAGGAATCGGAAGGGGTAGGCTGCTAGATCGCTGTAGTGATGCAGCGGCCAGATAAATGATAGAAATCCGTCTCTGACGGATACAGGATCCGGCTTATAGAACGGCTGTCTATTTTATGTCAGGTGTAACACCTGACAATAACAACCCTACAATATCTCCATCTAGATTTCGTTAATAAAGTTGTTAAATATCCCTTGTTAATAAATTACAACACACCTCGCACTATTTGATTTAATATCTACTTATCTTTACCCCCGTTCATAATTAACTTATAATGAGGAAATTGCGTTTCATCGTCGTTCTGTTATTTATTATTGCCATAACATCGCTTGTTAATGGCCAACGTACAACATATTACGATGACCCCGGGTATAGCTATAACCTCGGGTTGGAATTATACAATAGTGGGAAATTTGGTGCTGCGAGTACAACATTCAACATGATTACTGAGGAGATTGAAGATAAACAATCAGAAATCAGGATCAATGCTGAATATTACATCACCCTGTGCGCATACGAACTTTTTCATAAAGATGCTGAATATCTTTTTACCCGGTTTATTGCTAATCATCCCGAAAATACAAGGGTTCAAAATGTATATTTCTACCTGGGAAATCTGAATTATCGCAACAAAAAATACAAAGACGGACTGCGAGCTTATAGCAAGGTTGATGTAAAATTACTGAATGATACCGAACGTTCAGAATATCATTTTAAACAAGGATATTGCTTTTTCAAAAATAAAGATTTTAAACAAGCTAAAAAGTCTTTCAATAAAATATCCGAAAAAGATTCCAGGTATCAAGGGCCTGCAAATTATTACTATGCCCATATAGCGTATATCGAACATAACTATGAGGAAGCTCTTGAAGGATTTCTGAAACTTGATGAGGATGAAACCTTCGAATCAATTGTTCCTTATTACCTTGTAAACATCTACTATTTAAAAGGCGAATATGAAAAAGTAATAGCCGCTGCCGAGCCAATTCTTGAGCAACCAGACAATAAACGGATCTATAACATCATTCATCTGACAGCAACCTCCCTATATCAAATAAATCAATACCAACAGGCTATCCCACTTTATGAAAAATATCTCAGGAATGGAAAAGGGGCTTTCAGCAGAGAAGATTGGTATGCCCTGGCATCATGTTATTATCAAACCAACGACTATGAAAAAGCTATTCAGGGGTTTCAAAAAACTACATCAAAGCAAGACTCTTTAAGTCAGAATGCATTCTACCATCTTGGATTCTGCTATATCCAAACAGATGAAAAACAATTTGCATCCAATGCCTTTCTATCTGCTTATAAAATTGAAGGAGATCATACTATTAAAGAAGAGGCTCTCTTTAATAACGCACAGCTTGCTTTTGAACTTTCGTACGATCCATACAATGGAGCGATCAAGGCACTCAAACATTTTATCACCAATTTCCCAGAATCAAAACGCTTAGATGAGGCATACGGCTATCTTGTAAACCTATTTCTATCAACAAATAACTACAAAGAAGCCCTTTCCTCAATGGAAAAAATAAAATCAAAGGACGAAAAATTAAAACCGGCTTATCAGCGTATTGCACATTTCAGAGGAGTGGAGTTATTTAATGATAAAAAATATAATGAGGCGATCTCCTATTTTAAAAAATCTCTTGATTATAACTATGACAAAGAAATCACTGCAGCAAATTACTACTGGATTGCAGAGGCCTTTCACCACCAGTTATCCTATAAACAAGCAATAAATTATTACGACAGGTTTTTAACAACTCGTGACGCAGAAAAACTTGATTATCATAACCTTGCAAATTATAATCTAGGATATTGCTGGTTTAAACAAAAAGATTATCATTCTGCCATTAATGGCTTCAAAAAATTTATTAAAGCTGGTTACCCGAATGAAGGGTATATCGCTGATGCCAGCCTCAGGGTTGGTGATTGTTATTTTATTGGAAAAAGATATGATGATGCCATAACCTGGTACGACCGTGCCATAAAGTATGAGGGGCCCGACAGTGATTATGGATTATTTCAAAAAGCTTATGCCCTGGGAGGAAAGGGCGATTTCAATCAAAAAGCATCTGTTCTTAATGAGTTACTGGATAGATTCCCCGGATCAGCAAATCACGATAACACATTGTTTGAGCTAGGAACTACTTTTCTCATCCTTAACAGGGATGAAGATGCACTGCTTAGTTTCAAAAGGATCACAAATGAATACTCTTTAAGCCCGCTAATACCAAAATCACTGCTTAAAACCGGCATGATCTATTACAACAGGAACAGCAACGACCTGGCGATAAACACCCTGAAAAAAGTAATTGAGCAGTATCCCGGCACAACAGAATCGCATGAGGCGTTGGAAAGCTTACAAAATATTTATGTTGACCTTAACCGGGTGAACGATTTTTTTAGCTATGCCAGCCAATTCCCATTTGCAAACATTTCCAGAACAGAACAGGACTCTCTCACATACTTCGCCAGCGAAAACCTTTATCTCAGCGGCGAATACCTGCCAGCCATCGAAGGGTTTGCAGAGTACATAAAACAGTTCCCTCAGGGTTCCTTTTTCATTCATGCTCATTATTATAAAGCCGACTGTGAATACAGATCTGATAACATGATAGAGGCTTTAAAAGATTATCTATTCATTATCAACCAACCTCCGAATAAGTATACCGAAACAGCTTATGCACGAGCTGCAATTATTGAGTTTGACAAGGAACAATATGAGCAAGCCCTTGAACATTTTATTAGCCTTGAGGAGCTGGCCGGAAATAAAAACAATCAAACACTGTCTATTACAGGACAAATGAGGTGCAATTTTTTCCTCGGGTTTGATGAAGCAACCCTCGAATCAGCAGGGAAGCTTATTCAATCACTTAACCCGGATGCAGAAATTGCAGGCGAAGCTCATTTTGTTATGGCTAAATCAGCCTATAACCTCGGAAAAACATTCATTGCCCTCGACGAATTTCAGCAGGTCTGTCAGCTTGATCAGGGAATTAATGCTGCTGAGTCACAATATTACATAGCAGAGATTGCATTTATAAATAATGATTTTCAAGAAGCGGAAAAGCAAACTTTTGAGTTGATTAATAAATATCCATCGTACGACTATTGGGTAGCTAAAGGGTTCATTTTACTGGCTGATGTTTACATTGAGCTTGATAATGCATTCCAGGCAAAGCAAACATTACAAAGTATTATTGATAATTATGATGGAGATGACCTGACAATGATCGCAAAACAAAAACTGGACACCATTATTGCAATGGAAGAGAGTGAAAAAGAGGATGCTGTTGAGGAAAAAAGTGAGGGTATAGATGATGATGAATTTTAGTAAGTTGACAGTCGGCAGTTGGTAAATTATTACAAATATAAATATGATTATTAAGCAATTTATTAAATATCAAAAGGTAATCCTGATCCTGGTTTTTCTCCTGGCATTTTTTCATGTTGGAAAATCACAGACTACTCCATATTCGGAAGAAATTACGATTATTGCACCTTACAAGCCTACCATTTCAGACGCTTATAGATTAACTATCTCACCACGTATTGCAACGTCTCAAATGGATAAGCCAGCATTTAGCTATACCATTCAATCCACACCATTCAAAATAAACATTCAACCAAAAAATATTAAACCGGTATCAATCATCGGCGAACCTCTTACTAAACTACACAGGAATTTCATCAAGGCAGGATTTGGAAATTACAGAACGCCCTATATTGAGTTTTTTGCTCACTCACTTCGATCAAAAAAGCGTTCACTGGGCGTTCATCTTAAACATCTTTCATCGGGCGATTTAAAAAACTATCCTAACAGTAGCCAAAGTGATAGCGAAATTGATATCATTTCAACCAAGTATCTTAAAAATCATGATCTGCATGGAGATCTGTTTTTTAAAAGAAACGTTGTACACCATTATGGAATTGATGAATCTTTTTCTGAGAATTATGATATTACTAAAGAGTTTCTGAAACAGCGTTTCATAACTACCGGAGCTGATGTTGGATTTTCCAGCCGGTATTTGCAATCTTCAAAACTAAACCACAATTTAAATTTCAAGTATTATTATCTGTTTGATATGTTCAAAAGCAGTGAACATAATGTGAATATTAAAGCTGACATGAACCACGATGTAAAGATTTTCAAGGTTATTAAAAAACAAAATCTTGGATTTGATACTCAGCTGGACCTTTACCGGAATAAGGATACCCTGAGCACAAATACAGGTTCTGTACTTACCTTCAAACCATACTTTAGTACATCTTTTAATGAATACAGTTTCTTTGTTGGGATCAAAACTTCAATACAATTAGATTCCATTTCAAAGGCTCATTTTTACCCTCTGGCAGAAGTAAAGTTGAGTATTATTCCAGAAATATTTAAAGCCTGGCTTGGTTTCAGCGGAGAAATATATAAAAATAATACCAGGTCGTTTAGCACAGAAAACCCTTTTATTATTTCAACCATTCCACTTGAATATACGAACAATACATTTAAATTATATGGAGGAGTCAGCAGCCGGATAGGAAAGTTTATTGATGTCAAACTAAGCCTCGATGGATCAACCATTAATAATTTACCCTTATTCGTAAATGATACCAGTACACAACAAAATCGCGACCTGTATAATCAGTTCACAGTTGTATACGATGCTGCGAAACTTTTTCATGGAAAAGCTGAGGTTATATTCCAGGATGCAGGAAAATATTCATTCATAGTAAGTGCTGAACTATTCAAATACGATGTTGAGGCCGAGGTGGAAGCATGGCATAAGCCCCTGTATAATATCTCTTTCATGGGCCAATATAATATCCAGGATAAATTCATTATTGATGGCGGATTTGTATTATTTGGTAAATCATATGCCAGGACCTTTCAGGATGGGAAAGTTATACCAAAACAACTTGATGGTTTTATCGACATAAACCTTGCCCTCGAGTATAGATATTCACAACAACTTTCAGGATTTATCAACCTGAATAATATTGCCAATGTGGAATATTTTCGATGGAATAACTATGCCAGCCAGCGCTTTAACTTATTAATAGGGGTAATGTACTCATTTTAAAGCTGTTGCCAAAGCTTAATCAACAACCTGTTGTCCTTCAGCCTGCAACTTAGGAGTGATGAAATGGACCAATCTGTCCACCCGGGTTTACATATTAAGATTTCATTCAATTTTTGTTAATAAAAACCTCTATTTTAAAGGTATTTAGAACAATATATATCATAAAATATTGTTACTTTTGCATATATTCTAAAAAATAGCTAACTTATTGATTATGACTGATAAAGAAAAAAGCCAACTGGCTTCTGAAAACTATACCGCTGATAACATTCAAGTGCTTGAAGGACTGGAAGCAGTAAGGAAGAGGCCGGCCATGTATATTGGCGACTTAAGCACAAGGGGATTGCATCACCTGGTTTATGAAGTTGTTGATAATTCCATTGATGAAGCCTTAGCCGGATATTGTGATGAAATCGACGTTTTTATTCATGAAAATAACTCCATTACCGTTATAGATAATGGCCGTGGAATACCCACCGGCTTACACGAAAAAGAAAATAAATCGGCACTTGAGGTTGTTATGACCGTACTTCACGCCGGCGGAAAATTTGATAAAGACTCTTACAAAGTATCAGGGGGCTTACACGGCGTTGGGGTGTCATGCGTTAATGCCCTTGCTTCTAAATTGAGTGTTAAGGTTTACAGGGATGATAAAATCTGGCAGCAGGAATATGAATGTGGCAAACCTCAATATCCTGTTAAAGTTATTGGAGAAACTACAAAAACAGGGACAGAAGTAACTTTTATACCTGACCTGTCAATTTTCGTTGTTTCAGAATACAGTTTCGATATTATCTCATCACGACTCAGAGAGCTTGCCTTTCTAAATAAAGGAATTACGTTGTCAATAACAGATGAAAGGGAGACCAATGAAGAAGGAAATTTCCCGACCAATACATTTTATTCCGAAAATGGACTGGAAGATTTTATTCAGTACCTTGATGCCAACCGCGAAAAGCTAATGAGTAGCCCTATCAGTATTGAAGGAGAAAAAAATCAGGTTCCTGTTGAAATTTCGATGCAATACAATACTTCATTCTCCGAAAACATTCATTCATACGTCAATAATATCAATACGCACGAAGGTGGCACTCACCTTTCCGGATTCAGGAGAGCATTAACCAGAACGCTGAAAAGCTATGCTGAAAAATCAGGTATGCTTGCCAAACTTAAATTCGACATTAGTGGCGATGACTTTAGGGAAGGATTAACAGCCATTATCTCTGTTAAAGTCCTTGAACCGCAGTTTGAAGGGCAAACAAAAACCAAACTGGGTAACACAGAGGTGATGGGTGCCGTTGACCAACTTGTTAGTGAATTGCTGAATAATTACCTTGAAGAACATCCCAAGGAGGCAAGAACCATAGTCAATAAAGTGATTTTAGCTGCAACAGCAAGGCATGCAGCCCGTAAAGCACGTGAACTTGTTCAACGTAAGAATGTCTTAGTAGGCTCCGGTCTGCCGGGAAAACTGGCAGATTGCAGTGAAAAAGATCCTGCAGTGAGTGAAATTTACCTCGTGGAGGGTGATTCAGCGGGAGGAACTGCTAAGCAGGGCCGCGACAGACGATTTCAGGCTATCCTACCCCTCAGAGGTAAGATTCTTAATGTAGAAAAGGCCATGCAGCATAAAATATTTGAAAGTGAAGAGATAAAAAATATGTTTACAGCATTGGGTGTAACTATCGGAACTGAAGAAGATAGTAAAGCACTTAACGTGGAAAAACTGAGGTATTTCAAAATTATTATTATGACTGATGCTGATGTGGATGGAAGCCATATCACTACCCTTATCCTTACTTTCTTTTTTCGCTACATGAAAGAGCTTATTGAACACGGATATATATATATTGCAACACCACCTTTATACCTGATTAAAAAAGGAAAACAATCCCGCTATTGCTGGAGTGAAATGGAAAGAGAAAAAACCGTTAAAGAATTTTCTGCTAACGGCAATGAATCTGGTGTCCACATACAGCGGTACAAAGGCCTGGGAGAAATGAATGCTGAACAACTTTGGTCTACCACTATGGATCCTGAATTCAGAACGTTACGCCGGGTTACCATTGAGAATGGAACAGAAGCCGACAGAATATTCTCTATGCTAATGGGAGATGAAGTACCTCCCCGCCGGGAATTCATCGAAAAGAATGCCAAATACGCTAATATTGATGTTTAAATTCGAATATCGTTAATCGCTATTCGCATATCGGATATCAATCCGTTCCTCTGGTTAAAAAAGCATTGAACGGATACATTGCACTGAATATTTCAAGAACAGACATCCCATCCTCAAGATGCAGGTAATAACCTGCCTTTACACTTTTTCTTCCTCCAGGGGCTATGAAAGCCCCAAAATGAGCTTTATAGGGTCTCCAGAATAATTTTTCCATTCATATCTTCATTTTTTCGTGAACAACAATGTGAGACAAATTTTTTTCATGCAAATATACACAAGCCGTTGAAAAAATAATACTGAAGTCGTTTCGATCAGAGTTTTTTTTTGCTTTTAAGGTCACAAAATGAAAGTTTTTGGATTAACAGAAAAATAGTACGGAAAAATCTTAAAACAAAAAATTAGTAACGGTGAATATTGGGTCAGTTAAGGTCAGCTTTGTAATTATTTTCCTCCTCTTTAGATTTTGTGTTTTTGCAGAGGGAGACCTCAATGCCTCCGGTGCACGATCAGGAGGGATAGCACATGCATCTTTATGCCTGAACGATGTTTGGTCAGTTATAAACAACCAGGCTGGATTGGCATCATTGAAACAGGTAGCAGCCGGTTTATATTACGAAAACAGATTTTCAATTAAAGAATTAAGCCTCTATTCATTTGTTGCTGCCATTCCGGTAAAATCCGGTACAATCGGAATGTCGTTTGTTTCATTTGGTTACGCAAAGTACCATGAATCCAAAATCGGTATCGGGTATGCTACAACCTTAGGGAAAATTATACAGTTTGGGTTGCAGCTCGATTACTTCCAGTTTTCCATTCCTGATCTTCAACAAACTAACAAGCTGCTTACTTTTGAATTTGGTTTAAACACCCTGGTTAATAAAGATCTCATTTTATCAGCTCATATCTTAAACCCGTTGCATCTCTCCCGGACAATTATTAAAAGCAGCAACATACCATCGCTGATCAGGCTTGGGCTACTCTACTCTTTCTCCGATCAATTGTTAGTGACTGTTCAGGTCGATAAAGACTTGATAAATAAGGCTTCACTAAAAATAGGTATTGAGTATCAGGCGCTGCCCAATTTGGTCGCCCGAACAGGCATATCAACAAACCCAATGATTAACAGCTTTGGAGTAGGAATGAAATGGAAAGGATTAATCATCGATATAGCAACCTCTATTCATCAGGTGCTGGGTATCTACCCGCAGATGTCGGTTACTTATAAAATTAAATAATATTGTAAAACAAGGATTGAAAAATATTTTACCACGAAGTCGCACAAAGGATAGCACGAAGGTTCACCAAGAAAAATTTGATTTTTATGGAAATAGAAAGAGTTTTTAAAAGGGTTTTGGATTGTTCTTTTCAGGCTAAATATTATTTTGATGTGCTAGCTAAAGAAATGCATTTTGTTAGAATCCTGAAAGGATTCACTTAAGTTAACTTATTCAAAATCCTGAAAGGATTTAAGGTATAAGCCCAGGGCGCAGTGAAACGAAGCCCTTGGGAAAAGGATATCAATGTCAAATTAGGGCTGAAAGCCCGACAGGTTATAAATAATTATATTATGCCACAAAGTTTATCAAAAGTATATATACATTGTGTGTTTTGTACCAAAAAAGGTGTGCCATTAATCACAAATGCCATTCGAAAGGATTTACATGCATATATAATAGGAACATTATCAAATATTGGCTCTTATGTAAATGAAGTTTATGCTAATCCTGATCATATTCATGTTCTGTGCACATTACCCCGGACAATTACTATTGCCGAATTAATCTCGAAAATAAAAACAGTTTCTACCAAATGGATAAAAAAACAAGGCATTACTAATTTTTCATGGCAAAAAGGATATGGGACTTTTTCTGTTAGTTCGTCAAAGGTGAAGGTTGTTGAAAGGTATATTCAAAATCAACCCCAACATCATAAAAAAATATCATTTAAGGATGAACTGCGTGGTTTTATTAATGAATATAATATTGATTTTGATGAACGATATTTATGGAATTAACAATTCCTTATGGTGTTTGAGTTCCGCCCCTTCAGGGCTTTGTATCGGATATTAATCCTTTAACACAGGGTTTCGTTTCACTACACCCTGTGCTATTACCTTACGGGGCGTTGCCCCTTGAAAAGTAAGCCAGCACATCAAAAAATGTATTTAATAGAATCCTGAAAGGATTTAAGGTATAAGCCCAGGGCGAAGTGAAACGAAACCCTGGGGAAAAGGATATCAATGTCAAATTAGGGCTGAAAGCCCAACAGGTAATCAATAATAAACCTTGATTCGTATTAATATAATGAATTGGAAATTTAGATGAAACTAACCTCTGAACTTAATAAAATATTACCAGCATTATTATTCTTATCCCTGTTGGGTTTTCAAAAAAGCAACTTTGCTCAAATAGATTTAACTCCTACGATTGACCATGATTATCAAACAATGCAAGGGCTGGAAGAGATCAATGAGAATCAGGAGAATGCGATTGAGTTAATTGAATTCAATGAAAACAGTGAGAATAGCAATACGATACTAAACATAAATGATGCTTCAGGGGATGAACTGAAAAATATATTTCTCTTAAATGAAAATCAAATAGAAAACCTTTCTGAGTACTTAGAAAAATATGGCCCACTGCTTACAGTATATGAACTTCAGGTAATCGATGGTTTTGATAGCCTGACCATTACCAAAATAATCAACAAAATTTCGACTGCTGGAAGTTCCGGACGCAAAAATCTTACATTCAAGCAGCTGATAAAATATAGCCGCCAGAAACTCTTTTTACGATACGGCAGGACACTGGAGAAACAAAACGGATATTTGAGTTTCATCGATGAAGATGGCCGGGAAAATAGCTCAAAGTACTTGGGTGGTGCCGAAAAAATGCAACTGAGATATTACTTTAATGGGTTAAATAAAGTACGCTTTGGATTCATTGCAGAAAAAGATCAGGGTGAAAAGCTATTTAATCCTGCTACTACAATGGGCGTGGATTTTTTCACAGCTCATCTGGGAATCAATGATGTGGGGCCTCTGAAATCTTTAGTCATTGGTGATTACCATCTTGGGTTCGGGCAAGGGTTGACTATATACACCGGGTCGACATTAGGCAAAACGAATAGCGGATTAAATGTAAAAAAATATCCTCATATATTAAAACCCAATACCTCTTCTGTTGAATATGGCTTTATGAGGGGCTTTGCTTCAACTTTTGATTTCAGAAGGTTTGAAATCACCACCTTTTATTCATCCAAAAAAAAAGATGCAACAATCTCAGGTATTGATTCAACTACAAATGAAGTTACCTCCGTCAGTAATATTATTGAAACCGGGTTACACAGAACAGAAAATGAAACAGAAGCGAAAAATTCAATCAGGGAAAGGGTGATGGGAGGGCAGGTAGCCTTTCATGGCAGGTTATTTGACGTCAGCGCCCACATTGTTCATAATTGGTTTAGCGCCAGGATTCTCAGTGACAACAAAGCTTACAACAAATTTTCTTTCAGGGGAAAGGATAACCTTGTATTAGGAGTGAGCCCCCAAATCCTGCTTTACCGTATGAATTTTTTCAGTGAAATATCATACAGCAAAACAGGAGGGTTAGCCATCTTAACCGGAATGATATCCTCCATCTCTCCACGTTTTGATTTAGCAATGATTTACAGGCATTACGGAAAAAACTTCCAGAACGACTATGGGATGGCTTTTGGAGAGAACAGCAAAAACATGAATGAAGAGGGGTTATACGTGGGCGTCATGATGCGTTTACACAGCAAACTTCATATCTCGGCGTATGCCGATCAGTTTACATTTCCCTGGCTAAAAAGTCAGGTAAACAGACCTTCCAGGGGGAAAAAATATTTTGTTCAAGCCAGGATATTACCCAATACTATAACAAACATTTTTATCAGGTATAAACTCGATGTAAAAGAAAAAAATGCTGTAGGCCAAAACAGCTATTTAATACAGCTTAATAAAACCAGGCGTCACAGCTTACGGATTCATTGTGATTATACCATGAGTAATAGGATTACCATACGGAACAGGCTGGAGATGATCTCAAATACGAAAGAGGGCTTAAAAGCACAATATGGATTTTTGCTCTATCAGGATTTCATTTACAAACCAGAAAACAGGCCTTATGAGTTTTATGCCAGGTATGCCTTATTCGACACAGATAGCTTTGATGAACGAATTTATGCCTATGAAAATGATGTATTGTACGCACTGAGTGTTCCGGCATACTATTACAGGGGAAGCAGAGTGTACTTATTGGTACATTACACCCTGCTTCAAAAAATAGATTTCTGGATTAAAATAGGCCAAACTGTTTACAAAGACCGGGAATCGATTGGAACAGGCCCTGCAGAAATAATGAAAAACAGCAAGACGGATATTCTCTCGCAAATAAGATTTAAGTTCTGATTAATCTTTCTGCTTCTTTTCCTCAATTTTTTCAAGTTTGTCGAGTCCATGGAAATTCATTGATTTTGAGATTTTCGAGATATAACTCATGTCGAGCATACCTGCCAGGCTCAATACAACAATTTCATCAGTCTCCTTAGCGATCATTAGCAATTCAGATATACCACCATTCTCCTTTTTCACATAAAAGCGAACTTCTTCACCTTTTTCCTGAACAACCATAAGTTCGGTGTATTCTTCCATAGGGTAAACCTGGAGCACTTCCTTATAAAAATCTATTGAGCCGCAATCAGTCCCGGGAGTAAACGATAAAATCTTAAGGCCTTCAAGCTGCTCAATCATCTTCTGAAAATCCTCAAAATCCTGATCGTCTGCATTATTCTCCAGATTAGCAAAAAGACCAAACATCTCACCGGAAATATTTACTGTTGTAAAACAATCATGGCCGGCATACTTCTCAAATAGTTTATCTATTGGGCTCTTCTGCGCCAATGTGATTAGCGGAAGGCTAACCATAATAATTAAAACAATTCTACTAACAAATTTTTTCATAATTACTGTTTTTTTATAGGTTTCTAATAATTTCTTTGCTTTCTTCAAATTTCACAAGTTTCGCCGCTTC
>Ga0255382_10026_pt1 | contig 16174 bp, 12 predicted proteins | sample ANMaggSeSYBR01H9_FD_182101 | JGI IMG/M metagenome (GOLD analysis project Ga0255382, IMG submission 182101) | Sediment cell enrichment communities from methane seep in Santa Monica Basin, California, United Staets - ANME aggregate JGI... | ecosystem: Environmental > Aquatic > Marine > Cold seeps >... | reverse complement strand
ACTTACACATTTGCAGATCCCGTTCGCGCGGGATTTGCTCTTTTTGAGCTTAATTTGTCTGCAAAGTTCAATATTTCCGGACTATGTCCGAATCTTTCCCGACTCAGTCAGGACAAGTGGATTACTAGGCAAATCTGTCCGATTTGCCTGAATCCTACTTCCTCCCGTCATTGGTACCAGTGACCCCATATGTCAGGGTTTAGTAGCCTCATAAGAGGAAATCCAAGCCAAACTCTAGGTGTTTGGCTCAGGTTTCCTCCCCCCTACAGCGTTACCAGCAGAGGATCAGAGTAACGCTTATTTTTCAAATCGCTACAGCTAGCAGCGCAACGAGCTAAGAAATACTCGTTAGAGTGTAGATTTTGATATCCAGAACTACTTCTGGATGCCTGTTTACTGATCGCAAACCACCGTAGGGCAGGTATTGCTTATATGATCAGCAGTTAGTGGTTCTACCAGTGCTACTTAGTAGACATGGTATTTAGAACCAATAGAGCTAAAAAAGCTCAAGTCTGTATCCCCTTATACTGTTAGGAGCTGCAAATTTGAGCTATCTGATGAGTAATTAGGGCGTTACTTTGATATATTTGATTGTTAAGTTCCTCTCTCCTCTACCTTGATCTATATTCTGGTTATATTATGACAGAGGTTTCTATTTCTGTCAACCTATAGTAACCTAGAAGCTCGTAGAATCACTACGACGACCTCTTTAACCCTTATGCACTAATGCCCATGCACATCTCGAGACGTGTGCATATTACCCATTTTACTTGTCACCCGGTGGTGACATGTGATATATTCACACAGTTAAGCACTAACTATGCCAATACCAAACCCAGAAACCATTGGAATAACTGAAAGAGAAGCCCGTTTGTATGAATTATTAATACACCTCGGAGAACAAGATGCAGGGAGATTGATTACTGAGTCAGGCTTTAAACGTCCTACCGTATACAAAAGCCTCTACTCTATGGCTGAAAAAGGCCTAGTTACAGAGACAGAGCACGACGGAAAGGCCTACTTCCGCCCTGAACCACCCCAAAAGCTCCTAAATATAGCCGAACAGCAATATGACCAGCTAAATAGGGCTAGAAATGACATAACAACTCTACTACCCGAACTAGTATCAGCCTTTACGCTATCTACAGAAAGGCCAGTAGTTACCACATTCACTGGTGTTAGCGGCCTGAAGAAGATATATGAAGATACTCTAAAGACTGGGGAAACCATCTATGCTGTATTACAAACCGAATCAGTAGATCCAGAGCTGTTCAAGTGGCTGACAACTGACTATGTAAAGAGGAGATCCGAATTAGGTATAGATGCCAAGGCAATAGTAGCTAGCGGAGATTGGGCAGATACATACGCAAACTTAAGCGAAACCGAAAAGAGAGATACTAGAGTGGTACCAAAGGACAGATTCCCGTTTGAGCATGAGGCATTTGTGTATGGGAATAAGTTTGGGATAATGAATTACAAGAAGGGTGAGAAGCTGATAGGCTTAATTATTGACCACCCTCAAATGACCGCAACTATGAAAGCTTGGTTTGACCTAGCTTGGGAGGGGGCGGAAAGTCTTTCAAAATGAAGTTACTTGGAGCAATTGTAGTAACTACACAGCCCTATTCATAAGATTTCGAACATAAGCAAAGTTTGCAGTCTGAGACTTTGGGGCATCCAATGGCTTTCTGCACACAAAAAGCATATTCCTATTTTCTTCTACAAGATGTCCTCCAATTCTTTCCTTCAAACTTGTATCTGTAGTATCAGTTACATAGTCCCCAAACTGCTGCTGAAGATCTGATAGCTGTTCTGATGGATTTACAACCTGAAGTCCTGCTTTCTGAATCAATCGCAATATTTCCGCCTCATCTGGCACGTATCTGTTGTAGAGATTCTCCATGTCTGGACCATCGACCAAGTAATGGGCATTCTCAGCTTCACCTATAGGCACCTCTACTGCCTTAAGTCTCTGCCTAAAGACATCTCTATCACGTTTATATGAACCTGTATCCGGATCAGGCATATCAAAAATGAGGTAATCCCCAGGTTCCATATTGTTATAGATATTTACAAGTGTACTGAAGAAGATCTCCTCTTCTTCTTCATGGCTAAGCGAGCGTCCAGTGATTGTAAAAACTCTGACTCTACCAGATTGCTGCTTTGACTTCTGCAACTGAAACCAATTTGCCAAGTCATCCCAGTTACCTTTCTGAACCATTTCCCCTACTACCTTATGTATCTCATCATCCTCCTGTCCCTCGGACTTCAATCTTGCAGAAATTGTCTCTCTCGCCACCTCGATGTTGGTTTCACTAAGCTCAAGTCCATAAACATTCATTCCCAACATCAGTAAATCTAGCTCTGTCCAGAAGCTACCACTCCCCAAACTCATAATATCTACAGATTCATCTTCCCCAATTAGTAAATTAATAAGCCTCTTCAGCATTTGCCCTCTGAACTTTGCAGCTTCGATGCTAGGAGGATAGAGTTCGAACTTGCTGATTTGATAGATACTCATTAATTCAGTATGAAAAATACGGGAGTCAAAGGGATCACCAAATAGCATAAATTTTCCAATGAGCTCAAGTGCCATAAGCTCTCTCGGAGAATATACTTCGCTATTCAGAGCTTTCCTCACTAAATTTAGTAGATGTACAAAGCCCTCTGGGGTGTTGTGATAGTTAAGTAGTTCAGTTACTACCCTAGCGCACATTTGTACAACCTCATTAGCCCCTGTTTCCTCAGAAGTAAGTTCGTCTACGAGATAAGGTTCATTGCTTTCGGTCTCCCTAGAGAATCGGATTTCTTGAGTGCGCTCATCATATCTCCCATCCCACAACAAGTAATTCATCCCTTCCTCTATGTCTTCCAGATCTACACTTATTTGGAGTAAATCAGATACTAATATGAGTGATTCCCTTTGCTCCAACTCCAAGTCACTAGCTGATAGGATTTGTATCTGGGACTCAAGCGGGATGTCGAACATCTCATTAGAGCAGAGACTCCTTATATAACTTCTAACCGCAGGTTCTCGAAGATAGGGTAATAGCCTTGCAATATTATCAATTAGATACTGTCTAAACGATTTATACTCTGTCTCCCGTATATCAGAGTAATCGAATAGTAGCGCAAAGGATAACGCAGGGGACATGGGATCATCGTAGTATACACACTTCATAAGTGGACCTGCATTATCGAATAGCCACGTATTCATATCTACAAAGTCCTCATAAGACAGTCGACGAGACATCTCTTGAATAATCTTCGATAGTCCTGTATGTAACTTGTATATTTCAGAAGAAAACCCATAGCGTATCCCAGAAGGAAAAATACTACTTGGTTCCAATAGCACTTCCGAATATGAGTCCCAATCACGATCTGGTTGGGGGTCGCCTACCCGATCAACAATCTCTGATTCATTAATAGGCCAAGGTATATCTGAAAAATCGATTGCCTCACCCCCAAATTGCATAGGCGTCTCATACGCCTGTCTGCAGATAACCAGAGAAATAAGATCCAAACTAGGAATATAGTTCGGATCTTCCACAAGTTTATGACCAATATCTCTCACAAATTCAATTAGGCCAGAACTGTATGCAGCAGAAACCAGCTCTGCCTCAGTTTTTTGATTTCGCTCTGACGATGGCGCTAGAACAGACTCATTTCCCATTGGTATCCTCACGTGTTGAGATGTACATACTAATGTAATTCTAGCAGGAAGAGCCTGCCTTTTAGTACCGTACCTTCTGGCTGTCGTGGTGAGATTGGTAGACTAGCTTAACAACAAAAAACCCCGAACCTTACGGTCCGGGGCCAAGTTCGATTCAGACTCCCCTACTACTTCCCTTTCTTTTCTACAGTCTCCTCCCCCAGCTCATTCTTGATGGTCCACACAGCTCGCAGAGCGTAGTAGATCCAGAATGGGAATGAACCAAATACCCAAGCTAGTGTCCCACCTGCCTGCGCTCCTGCCACCAACTCGAATACAAAGATAATCAGTGATCCAAAGAAGACCAGTGAAGTTACAAACAGACCCATTACTCCAAACAACTTAGACACAACTGTCCCAGCCCGCTCTGCCTTGGTCTCAATCAAATATGCAAAGGCCCAGTGAACCAAGTAGATAATAATTGATAAAACAAACAACACCAACCCAGTCTGTAAGTCTGAGCTTTGTGCAGAGCTTGCGCTGCTACCGAAGCCATAACGACTGGTTGCATACACAAAGTCTTCAAATAGTGCTCCGAGAATTGATTTGGTAAATAAAGCGAAACCAATCATTCCGGATAGAGTCATCAAGAACATCCACATATGTGCGTAGCCTCGAGAACCAACTCGCATCAATACAGCCAACAGGCTCTTGCCAGGGCGATCCTTCCCGGTGAAGTAGTAGAACATCAGACCCAAGAAGAAAATTAGCATGAAATACACTGCAAACATCGCCAGGACGAGCAACACAGTGAAGCTCAGGGACCCAATTAGGGCTAAAGAATCCATATGGAAAGAAGTAATAGATAATTATGATCGATTATAGCCAATCACTATTAGAATTGGTAGCAGCTACATCTTGTCGACAACCTGAACCCCTAAGATCTTCAGCCCGTGCTCAAGAACTCTGGCAACCATGGTTATTAGGTCAACCCAAAGTTTCTGATCTGTCGGTTTGGCTTCGATTATCTTGTGACTTGCATAGAAGGTACTGAATGTTTGGGCTAGATCATACAGATAGTTGCACAAAATATGAGGAGCATACTGCCCAGCAGCATTCTGCAACATCTCCTCATAACCTAATACCTTGAGTAGTAACTCTTTTTCGATCTCATCAAGTTCACGTCCTGGATAGCTAGTTTCAGATAACTCACCTACCTTATCTAATATCGCCTGAACTCTGACATAAGCATATTGAAGATAAGGACCAGAGTCTCCTTCAACATCAACCGACTTCTCTAGGTCGAATTCGATATCACTACCTACTGTGTGTTTTAGAAAGGCATACTTGATTGAAGCTTGGGCAACTTTCTCAGCCAAGTCTTCTTTATCAGATACTGATTCATCCCGAACTTTTTCTAGCGCCATCTGATGAAGTTGATTGAGAATATCTTCGGCACGAACAATCTTCCCGGTTCGACTGGACATTTTCCCATCTGGAAGTCGGACCATCCCGTGTGACATATGAGTGGTCTTGGCCCCCAGTTCTGGGATTGTCAGCTCCATGGCCTTCAACAGAACCCTGAAGTACTCATCAATCTCATTGCCAGTGATAATGATAGAACGGTCATATTTGTAATCATTGTATTTGGCTGGGGCCAAGCCCAACTCTTTAGCCTCATAGGTAGGGATACCTAGTGAATTCATAAAAACTCTAGTGTGTAGGGTGCTCTTCTCTTCAGGAAAAATGATCGATCCCTCACTCTTGACCAAGATTCCTTTTTTGATCGCTTCTTGAACAATGTCATGGCTGGTTTCAGCGGATACACTTTCTGAATAATAGAGATCAAAACCCATACCCAGCCTAGCGTAAATCTCTTCAAAGTAAGCAAGGCTCCACTCTCTGCCCATGTGGTACATTTCAGAAATCAGTTCCTGTGGATGAGGGCTTTCTCCTTTCACCCCACTAAAATCTATCTTAGGCTCTTTCCCATAACGCTCCCTGTAGATGTCCTGGCCAGCAATGGATACCTGTTTATTGATACCTTGGATTTCTTGTTTTGCTTTCTCGTCATCAATAAATGCCGTTGCTCCTATGGTGTAGGCCTGACCCATGTACTCTATGCGATCGCGTAGCGATCGCTCCCCCAACTCCTTCATCTCAATACCATCCTCTTTCAGTTTTCTGATCAACCCCCACAACGATTTGCCAACATGCATCCCAACGTCCCCAAAATAGTCAGCTCTCTTCACCTCTGCTCCATTTGCCTCGAGTAACTTACAGATTGCTTCGCCAACAGTATTGCTATACAGGTGACCAATATGCAGCTCCTTGAATGGGTTGGGGTCGGTGAACTCAACAATGATCTTCTCACCCTTTAGGGGCTTTACCTGATCTAGCCCATCAACTTGAATTTGTTTCAGTTGAGAAAGCAAATACTCATCAGTTAGTCGGAAGTTGATAAAACCAGGACCGGCAATCTCCACCCCCTTGATGTCTTTCAACTCAAAATCTCCCGAAATCTTTTCAGCAACCTCCCTAGGATTCATCTCCAACTCCTTCGACTTTATCATCGCCAGGTTTGTAGCTAGATCTCCATGGGATAAATCTCGTGGTTCCTCAATTTGGATTTCTTCTGGGACTAAGTCTAGATCCCACTCCTGCTTGAAGATCCGCGCCAACTCCTGCTGTATTTGTTTCTTGATTTCCATTTTTACCAATAAAAAATCCTCATCTCTACATGTCCAAGGTTTGGACATACAGGGACGAGGATTCTCGCGGTGCCACCCAATTTCCTAACAGCTTAGTTAGGCTCATGATGATTATGTAAATTTGTACGCGTATTGAACATGCAGGCTTTCACTCTCCCCTGCTCGCTCTCTAAATAATCATAGCACAGACTAGCTATTCAGCCCCAGCTGCCTCACTACAGCTTGGTGAACGTCATCTATTGATGGGGTAGCATCCACCCTGATCAATATTCCTCGCTTATCATATTCTTCAATGATTGGCTGATCATGTTTGTTGAAGTGTCCAAACCGGACCTTCACATTCTCAGGTTTATCATCCTCTCTTTGGATCAGCTCGACTCCCTCTGGTGGGGGATTATACTTCACATGATACAGCTCACCATCCTCAGTCTGACGCCGTCCAGAAATTCGCTCAATGGCCGTCTCTTCAGATAACTCGAATACAACCACCCTACCAAGTTTCTTTCCCAACCTCACCAGTACTTCATCCAGCATTTCTACCTGCGCAGGTCTCCTAACTACTCCAGTCATAATAATCTTATCTGAATCCATAGACTCAAGCTTGTTCCCCATCAACTCATAAACTATCTCATCATCTACCAAACCACCCCCATCAACCACTTCTGTAATCCTCCGCCCCAACTCTGTATCTACTTCAATCTCATCACGAAACAAATCACCTGTAGAAATTACGGTAAACCCATACTTCTCCTCTAATAATTCAGCCTGAGTGTCTTTTCCACTACCCGGCATTCCGATAAATAGATAAATCATAATTATGCAGTAAAAGCGCTAAATAAATTGAAGGCTAATGCCGCAGCCGATAAAGCCAGTATCACCAAGCTTAGATAGTACAAAGCCTGCTCAGCAAACTTCGATTGTTTCGATTTCCAAGACACCATTTGATGAGAGAAGAACCAGCCAAACGCCAGCCCAGCCAAGAATCCTCCCAAGTGAGCGAAATTGTTTACTCCCGAATTTGGCAATAGCCCAAAGATGAAGGCATATATCGCAAGTGGGAGAATATCTTGGGTTCGGAACGGCAACTCCACTCCATACTTCGTCCGCTTAGCACTTCCAGCTACTAGAACACCGATCAGCCCGAAGACTGCACCTGAGGCACCAACAGTTGGAACTAGTTGACTAAGGAATACAATACTCAGTAGGGATCCAGCCAAACCTGTCCAGAGATAGAACACCAAGAGCATCTTGCTTCCGTAGTACTCATATATGACTCTACCGAGTTGGTAGAAGGCCAGCATGTTAAAAGCTAGGTGAAGGAAGTCCACATGCAAAAAAAGTGAAGTAACCATCCGCCAAATCTCTCCATCCTGCATAACCTGCAAGCCACTAAGAGCTCCAAAACTAATCAAAAGCCTAGAGAATATCACCGAGAAATCGACAGGTGTCAGGAGCGCCAATACACCTAAAAGCAAGAATAATACGACGTTCGTCACCAGAATATAGCCAAACCAATTGAGTGGAATCTTGATAGTCATTCGCATGGCTGCATTCTATCAACAAATACATAAACCAGGAAGAGGCATAAATTAGCCATTTGATTGAGAATACAAGGATTTTTATGATATTATCTATCCATAACTCACACAACTGCCCCCATTTTTGAGATTATTATCAACCAACCATGAGCAGCCAACTATTTTCGGCCAAAAAGTTACTTATTGTTCCAAGTCGGAACCTAAAACTAGGAGACTACCTACCATTCACTGTGTTAGTTGATGTTCTCAGCAAGAATATTGAGAAGGTTGAAGTCTGCATGTCAGAACCATTTTCAAAGCAACTAACAAGTGCAGTCAATTTCCCAGAAGTAAAGATTATTAAGAAGGTTTCTCCACGAAGATTTGTGTTGAGCTTCAATAAAGGTGATGAACAAGTTCAGAATATTCAATGGCAGCAATCAAACGAGAAGATCAACATATACATCTCAATGGACCAAGGAAAGTTCAGCCCTCAGGGTATGAACGTAGATGCAGAAGGAAGCGACTATGACACAATCCTATTCTACGGAGTAACTGACTATGAAACAGTAAGTCAGTATTTCAAAGAGTATCCAAGTCTGGTTCATGAAGCTAAAAACATTTCATTTGGAAGCACCTTTGCAATTCCACACGGTAAGGTTGAGTTGATCCGCGGAGAAAATGGCGAGACAAATGCTGAATTGGTCTACCAAAGTTGTCGTGGAAAAGGAACCAGCCCAGAACATTACAGCAGACTTCTCGGATCCATCCTGATCGCTACAAAAAGATTCAAGAGTCCAAATGTAAGATCACGAACCTTCAATGTATGTGGTGAATTGATGTCGAACGGAGCTAGCATCGGCAGAGCAAATGCTATGTCTGATCAGGCTGCACAGAAGCCAAAGCAACCCGGAGCAAAGGGTCCTGAGAAATCTAGTCCAGCAAGTAGGCCAGAAGAACCGAAGCGTGATGGGCATAAAGATAACAAACCGAAAGATCGACCTACCGGTGGTCCAAAGCCACACGATGGACCCCACAAGGATCCAAGACCACAGAGTGAAAAACCAAAGAAACCAAGAGAAGACAGGGATCCTTTACCAAAACCAAAAGATGATACTGGACCCAAACAGCACGTAGCAAATAGAGTATGAACCCCAAAATAGCCGATAAGCCACAACCTAAAATCCTGGTAGTCAGTCATGCCAGTTTCTTTGATGTAGATAAGCTGGCATCAGCAGTGGTCTTAGGAAAGCTCCTACACAGCTCTTCAAATGCCAAAGTAGACATCCACTTCAACCTACCTCAGATCCCAAAAAATCTAGTCAATGTGGTTAGCCCAGATCAGGTCACTTTCTTGGAGCAACTAACCAGTGACTATTTCACACTAACCCTTGATCGAGGAGATGCTCAAGTGCGAGAAGTCAGGTGGGAAGAGACAGATGACAAACTTCGGCTAATGATCTTCACCGAAAAAGGTGAGGTGAATACCAAGGAGTATGTGACTGAGCCCGGCAAACCTCATTACGATGAGCTATATTTTGTCGGAGTTCGAGACAAAGGCAAGGCCCAAGAAATCCTCGGTGAGTTTGCCGGGCTTTGGGATTCTGCAAACACCCACAACTTGGATATCGCCTCAAAGAATAAAGCCTATGCTCAACACAACCACCTGTTCCCTGATACCTCAAGCTACGCAGAAGCTGTTCTGAAGTACGCGAAAGAGAATCAGATGGAGGTCCCAAACACGGAAGCGACAGAGCTACTTAGTGCTCTCTATTGGAAATCAAACGCATTTCGGAACAAGTACGCGACTCAAACCTCTTTCGCGGCAGCACGGGATTTGGTCCAACTCGGGGCATCAGTTTCAAAAGCTACCAAAGCAATCTTTGCATCTCTTGGTTTTGCTGAGTACAAAGCCAGACAAGAAATCTATAACAACCTAAGCTTCACGACAAACGACTTCGTGGTTTCACATATCAGCAAGGAAACAGCAAAACTACTTCGTGGAGTAGATCCAATCTTTCCAGACAAAAATCCGCTCTATGTGCTGCACGGTGTAGCAGCCAGCTTCGTACTAGTTCCCGTAGCCAACGAAGAGACTTTGGTATTAGTGAGTAGCCCAGCAGAATTAATCTCAATCAAACACCACTTCTCAGAGTACTCCTACGTAGGAGACTCTATGCAAGCAGAATTCACAATCAATGCCTCACTCTCTGATGCTCAAGAAATTGTGAAGAAAAAACTAGCCCAGCTAAGCAGAGAGTTGAGTCAACAGAAGAAAGACCGCGTAGAAGGTGATCAGCCCCAAAAGAAAAGAAGTCGCAGGAAGCGCAAGCCAAGAAAACCACAAACTGATAATCAAGAAGAGCAAAAGAAACCATCAGAGCCTCAAGCTCAAAGACCTAATAAACAGCAGCCTGCTAAAAAGGATAACAGCAGAGACAATAGAAATAGGAACCAAAATTCGAAACTGAAAACAGAAGCACCTACTTCAAAACCAACTCCTGCTCCTTCTCCTGCCCCTACTCCTACTCCTACTCCTACTCCTACTCCTACTCCTTCCAAAGTAGAACACACCGATCCACTCACCCCAGCAACGACTCCTATCAAAGTGGAAGAAGATAGTAGCTCGGATCAGCCAGTACCTATGTTCAATCCTGGAGGATTTGGTCTAAATGGGGGAGCCCCTACCGATCCATTGCCGGGAGCTGGCTCTAGCAACTAAACGCAGCAACAAGACTCTCTACAGCATTTATTGCATCAGAATATAATGGATTCCTACCTTGAGGTTTATAAGTTGTTGTAGTGTTCAACACCTGGGCAGGAACCTGCTTGATATCCGGAACTGTTCGATAACGAGGATTTACTACAATCTCCTTACGAGCATTCTTGGAAATAATGTAGTAAGCCAAACCATTCTCACGCCTCAAATATTCATAGTCTGCAATATGCTCTCTGGCTACAACCCTAGCAAAAACAACTGGGTCAGGCCCAGTATTTACAAAAGTGTAAAAGTATCCAGCTGGAATGGCAACCTTCATGCCTGGCTCCACATCAACCATCATAGCTTCTTCAACATGAGTCTCAATATCATAGATGTCTTGTCTCTTCCGGTTCTTCTGCAGCATGATAGTAAGTTGTCCCGTAAACACCTGAATAATGGAGGCTGTAGAAGTAGCCATCTGACCATAGAAGATATGAGTCTTTATGTACTCGATTCCAAGTAACCCATCTGGCAAATATACGACATCGTACTGATAGCTGGCAGGCCACTCCTCGCAATGCGTCTTCATCCGTACAGACCGATGACACTTGTATACTAACTCTGGATACAACAATGCTTTGTTCAGCAAAGAAGGTGCTATCTCCCTCAAAGATACATTCACTCCCTGCCCACAATCCACGTCCTCGTCACTATATAGAAGATCCTCTACCTCATCACAAACACTGATCGGCAATCCCGATACTTGTGATAAAACTGTCATAAATGCGAACTGATAGAAATAAGCCAGACCCTAGGCAAAATGGCTTGTTCAGAAACTGGAGTGCAATGTGCTTCGAAGTTATTATAGAAGCATAACTTCCGAATCGTCAAATATTTCGGACATTTATGTTCGGAAATACTTACTTTAGGGCGCGAAGTTGTTCCCAAAGTTGTTGCTGCTCGCGGCTTATCTTGTTCGGGATCTGAACATGAAGACGAACGTATTGATCCCCTCTTCCCCGGCCTCTGAACTTAGGACCGCCCTTTCCAGATAATTTCAGAACTTTTCCTGGCTGAGTACCTGCCGGAACTTTCATTGTCAGTTCACCGTCAACGGTTGGAACTGTAACCTCTGCGCCTAATGTCGCCGCCATGACATCAATATCTTGATCTAGGTAGATGTCATCGCCTCGACGTTCAAGTCTTGGGTGTGGGACCACTTCTATACTTATGAAGAGATCGCCGGCCGTAGCCCCCATTTCTCCCACATCGCCCTTGCCGGCAAACTTCAGAGTCACTCCATCAGGAATCCCTGCTGGAATTTTAATCTCAAACTCGTCAGAGACCTTCTCTCGTCCAGCCCCCTTACATTCCTTACACTTCTTCTCGGGTATCTTTCCAGCCCCACGACAATCGGGGCAAATGGTTGCTGTTTGGATCTGGCCGAAAAATGTGTTCTGGACTTGGGCAACTTGTCCCCTCCCCTTACAGGTATCGCAGGTTTCTAATTTCGCGTCCTCTGCTCCAGTTCCTTTGCAGTGTTCACAAGTTGTGTATCTTTGATAAGTCACCTTCTTGTCTGCCCCAAACACAGCCTCACTGAACTCTATCTTTAAAGTGGATTCTATTGAAGCTCCTCTACCTCGACCATTTCCTCGGGACTGGGTGAAACCACCGAGTCCTCCAAAGCTACCTCCAAACATTTGGCCCAAGATGTCTCCAAGGTCGCCCACATCACCAAAGCCTCCCATACCAGCTCCGCCCAGACCTTCAAAACCTTGAGTGCCGGCGAATCCGTACTTGTCATAAGCCTCACGCTTCTGTCCGTCAGAGAGGATTTCATACGCCTCTTGGATTTGCTTGAACTTATCTTCTGCTCCCTCCTCTTTGTTTCGATCGGGGTGGTACTCTTTCGCGAGTTTACGATATGCTTTTTTGATCTCAGCCTTGGATGCACTTTTACCTACTCCCAAAGCTTCGTAATAGTCCTGTTTTGCCATAATTCTTATCTATACGCGAGGCTATTTTAGCAGAAGGAAGGCTAATGTGCTAAATGCATGTTAAATGAAAATAGGCTACTGGTGTCAAGTCATCCGAGTCTCATTCTTGCCCAATTGATAAAAAGAGTTGTGATATACTCCGCCATGTCTGAAACACCAAGAGCAGGTGTGTATATTGATGGATCTAATATCTATAGAGGAGGCGCAGATGCTGGATGGCACTTAGATTACCAAAAATTCAAAGAATTTTTACTCCGGAAGTATACTCTGCCTGTTATGAGCTACTACAATTCCACCGGATATAAACAAAAGCGGGATAAAACTTATGTCAAAGATAAGGCAGGTAACCACATACTAGATCCAGGAGCACTGCGTTTCGAAAATTTCCTACGCGGGCTTGGCATAAGAGTCGTCACCAAACCACTAAAATTCATTAACAGTGATGAGCATAACGCGTCAAATAAGTTCGATGGGAAACTAATGCTTGATGCCTTTATCGAAAACCCACAATGGGATGAACTGATTCTTCTTTCCGGGGATTGTGACTTCGAGAGCCTAGTAGAACAGATGGTAGCGATATCAAAGCCTGTTAGAATATTCTCCTTCGCCACAAGATTATCACATGAACTAAAGATCCTCGGATTCAACTCTCCCTATGTCAGTTTTACCGAGTTGGAGACACTAGAATCAATCGTCAAAAGGTTGACAAAATAGCATCTAAATGGAATAATCAAGCAATTACTTCACCCGGCGTATGCCGGGGTCTTTGTTTTACCGATTGCTCTTCGTCGATATGCTTTGGCACCGTACCAACCCGAATTCACCTACTGCCAGCTGAACTAGCTAATAAAAATCCTTTGCTGTAAGGATTAATTCAAACAAGATGCAGATACCTTTCAACCAGCTCTCTTCCGCAGGATAACAAAATGACTAATCCCAAACCATCGAAGCGGAGTTCTCTCTAGAAGATGAATGAAGGAGCGCACCATACGCCCTACTGCTCCAAACCTGCGCGCGAAACCATCGAGTCCAGAGAACACATGAGAGTAAAAATCCACCTCAACTGGAAGATCTTTCCACAGCCTCCTCAACTCCCATCCAAAATAGTTCCGAACATGTGGAGCAAATTTGTTGTGAACGAATTCTGGCATCCAAGGCAACAGTGGAATATTCCCCCAGTAGTATTTGCCCCGAAAGAACATACCGTGTTGCTCGAATGGCCAGCCTCTATTTGGACAAAACAGAACCAATTTCCCTCCCGGCTTCAGTACCCTGATCATTTCACTCATCGCTTTCTTATCATCCACTACATGCTCAATCACTTCATGTGAGAACACTACATCAAATATGTTGTCTGGAAAGTCCAATTCCTCAATTGGGCACTTAACCAAGTTCTCTCTAGGGATAACCTCTGGCACGCTCTCAAATTCAGCATCATCAATATCACTACCAAAGACATTTTCAGCCCCAGCGATCATAGCAAACTGTTCCAGCCAAACACCTTTGCCGCAGCCGGCATCAAGAATCTTCTTATCCTTCAGGTCTATTCGATCCGTAATCATATTCAGGCGCCTAGCAAAACCGGCACTGAAAGCTGATCCTGGCTTACCCAAATGAGCGAATTTTGTCTTTTCGTCCATAACTTTCATCGCGCTATTGTACCTGATAACTCATCTAACTAGAAAGCCTTGTCCGTGGCTACTTTTCCCCACTCCTGCTAGAATATGTCGCGAGTATTTGTAAATAATGGCCCGAAAGCGCAAGAAAAAGAAGAAAGCCGTCACATATGACAGCAAAGAAACAAAGACCATTTTTGGTCTACTTTCTGTGCTAATGACCCTTACTTTCTTTATCGCAATATTTGTAGATATGGAAGGACAAAACTTCTTCACGGAGATCAATGGTCTATTCGGAGGGACTACCATCCTGGTTGGGCTTTTCTTCCTGAATCTATCACTGTACTTATTTGATACTAAGATCCCCACCGCTAACACATACAGCGTAGGGGCACAGCTGTTATTAATCGCCTTAATCCCTGCATTTCTAGCAGCAGGCTACCCAACCGAAGCAGCATCAGAGGTCGCAGCAAACCAGTCGCTGGCTGGAGGACAGATTGGTCATTACCTTGCCTTTGAATTCTTTTCAGATAGATTGAGCTTCGCTCAGTTCACCCAGTTTATACTGGGCTTCATAATCCTTATTTTCATCCCAATCGCTTTCTCAATCTCTCTTGTAGGCATAGCTGAAAAAACAGAAAAAGTCATAAGATGGATTGTAAACGCCTTCAGCATTTTGTTCTCTGGAACCAAAAAGGCCTCAGAAGCGGCATCAGATCTACCTGAGAAAGCCTCACGGTTCAGTGATTTTCAAAGGAGGCAGAAGGAAGATCCCCCAACTCAAGAGAAGAAGTCTCGTAGGGATAAAAAGAGAAAGGAAAAAGAAGACAAGACCGAGAAGATATCTGCCATCTCAAAACTGGAAGAACAAGACATTGGGGTTGAGGTAAAGGAAGCAGAAGTAGGGGAAGCTGGTCTGTCTCATGAGGAGTTGAGTTTCCCAGACTGGCAACTGCCCCCTTCTACTTTGCTGAATCCATACAGAAAGAGTAAACCTAATGATGCAGACAAAGAACGAAACATTGGGATCATTGAACAGACTCTCTCCAGTTTCAACATCGACGTAGAGGTAGTTGACGCATTTGTAGGACCATCGGTAATACAATATGCTCTAGACTTGCCATTGGGGGTCAAAGTTACAAAAGTTGCCAACCTAGACGAGAACCTAGCCTTGGCGCTCGGCGTGCCATCCAATGCCGTACGTATTGAATCAATCCCAGGTTCCACTTACCTCGGTATCGAAGTACCTCGCGCAAAACGAGACATGGTAAGAATCCGTGAACTAGTCGAAGACTCCGCACTATCTGATTTTGGTCCATTCTTACCCGCTCCAATCGGAAAAGGAATAGATGGTGGAGCGATTGCAGCAAACATCCAGAAGATGCCCCACTTACTGATTGCTGGAGCAACCGGCTCTGGTAAGTCAGTTCTAACAAATGCATTCATCATTAGCCTACTGATGCACAAGACCCCGGATGAGCTTCGTCTCATCTTGGTTGATCCGAAGCAAGTTGAACTAATGGACTACAATGGGATCCCTCACCTACTAACCCCTGTGATCACGGAAATGGATAAAGTGGTCAATGCACTGAAGTGGACAGTTGGAGAGATGGAACGGCGTTACACCACTCTCGCCTCCACACAGGTGAGGAATATTGAAGGATACAATAAGAAGATGGGCTTCGCGGCAATGCCATACATTGTGATCGTGATTGATGAGATGGCAGATATGATGATGACCTCGAATCGAGTCGAGGCCGAGACAGCCATCGTAAGACTCACACAAAAGGCCCGTGCAGTCGGGGTCCACCTAATCCTCTCCACACAGCGACCTTCCGTAAATGTCATTACTGGAATCATTAAGGCAAACGTTCCTACGAGAATCGGGATGAGCGTAACCAGCGGTACTGACTCACGAGTAATCCTAGACTCAAACGGTGCTGAGTCTCTAATGGGAAATGGAGATCTCCTCTACCG
>Ga0255382_10025_pt1 | contig 16199 bp, 13 predicted proteins | sample ANMaggSeSYBR01H9_FD_182101 | JGI IMG/M metagenome (GOLD analysis project Ga0255382, IMG submission 182101) | Sediment cell enrichment communities from methane seep in Santa Monica Basin, California, United Staets - ANME aggregate JGI... | ecosystem: Environmental > Aquatic > Marine > Cold seeps >... | reverse complement strand
GTGGATAATGAACTTACGAAATGTACGACATGTTATTTTTGCCTGGAATGAGTATATATCTTCCACGACAAGTACCGATTAAATGTTTATCAGAGAGGGCTACGGTTTTTTTGGGCTGCTTTTGCGGTTTATCTGGCAGAGCTTTACGAGTTTGCTTTGCAGGATGTCCAGTTGCCTGCCCTGAATGACCGTTTGTTTCGACTCGGCACTGTCCCTGAGCAGGCAGACACGCAAAGTCCGCTCTGAACCAGCCGGGACGTTAAGGCAGGGCAGTTGACTCCGCCAGCGGTTGGTGGGATATATCTGTCCGTCCTTACCAGTACTGTTACCGCTGTTACTGATTACGAAATGATAAGAGATTGCCAATGTGCCTGTGGGACCGAACCGGCTGGATAAACAGCCATTATTTAATTCAAAATAAACCTTGATGTCCCGCCAGCGACCTAATTCAAGCCCCACTTCTGTTTGCAGATCAATGTCAGAGGAATTTAGCCGGCACTGACTGTGCAGACTGTAACCCATGGGGACCGGCCGGATGGGCTTGCCCTCCAATGCCAGTAGTATCAAAGCCCCCGCGGTCATCGCGACCATGAGCAGTAATATAGCCTTTAGTAATCTTCCCTGATTCAACATTTCAGCTTCCCTGCAGATGACCGCCCATAACGACAGGCTGACCGGATGATCCAGTTTTGCCATCTTTATACCTACTATTGAAAAGTAATTATACTTTTTTATCGGATAAACTCAAATGTTATCTTTAATTTTTTGCATAAGTCCGATAATGGGAAAGCCTTTTAATTGACAAAAATAAGTCCAGCTTGTATCATCCGTGGTCTTAATCGGTAACTGTTGCGGAAAGTTATTACCCCCGCGAAGGCGGGGGGGCGGAGCGAAAAAGATGGATTCCCGCCTGCGCGGGAATGACAAATGCCGTTTCCGCAACTACATTAGTTATTACGCGGCGCCCAGGCCCGCTCTACTAAACTGCTAAACGCCATACGGAGGTATTTGATGTGAAAAAAGTTACTTTGGTTACAGGTGATGGGATTGGACCGGAAATCGCACAGGCGACCCGCCGATGTGTGGAAGCTACCGGGGCGGCGATTGAATGGGATGAACAACAGGCCGGTACGGATGTGATGGAAGCCGAGGGTACGCCACTGCCGGACAGAACCGTGGAATCTATCAGGCAGGCGGACGCTACGCTGAAGGCCCCGATTACAACGCCGGTGGGAACAGGGTTCCGTAGTATAAATGTTCATCTGCGTCAGTATTTTGATCTCTATGTCTGTTTGCGTCCCTGCAAGAGCTATGAAGGGGTGCGGAGTAGATATGACGATATCGACCTGGTCGTTGTTCGTGAAAATACCGAAGACCTCTACGCCGGGATCGAGTTCGAGAAGGGTACCGACGTGGCCGGTGAACTGATAAACTGGATTAACTCCCACAGCAAACGAAAGATTACTCCGGATTCGGGGATCAGTATCAAACCAATATCAGTCGCCGGGACCGAACGGATTGTGCAGTTCGCGTTCGACTATGCTCGTAAAAACGGCCGCAAGAAGGTTACAAGCGTCCATAAAGCAAATATTATGAAGTACAGCGACGGGTTGTGGCTGGAAGTGAGCAGGGAAGTCGCGAAGAAAAATTCCGATATCGAATTCGAAGACCGAATTGTTGATAATATGTGTATGCAGCTTGTGCAGAAACCGGAACTGTACGATGTTATCGTACTGCCGAACCTGTACGGCGATATTGTCAGCGATCTGTGCGCCGGACTGGTTGGCGGATTGGGTGTGGCGCCGGGTGCCAATATCGGTAAAAGCCAGGCTGTCTTCGAGGCCACACACGGCAGCGCGCCAAAATATAAGGGACTGAATAAGGTCAATCCGACGGCGCTGATACTCTCGGCAGCACTTATGCTGGGGTATCTGGATATGCGCGACGAAGCAGACAAGCTCGAAAACGCGGTCGCCGCGGTGATCGCCGAGGGCAAGGATGTTACCTACGATATGAAGCCCAACAGGGACGATCCCACGGCGGTAGGGACCAGTGAGATGGCCGACGCGATTATCGCAAAGATAAAAAGGTGAGAATAATGCCTGCAATTGAGGTGAGATGATGAATCCAAGAGTAAAAGAAGTAAAGGCAACGGATGATTATAAGCTAATGCTTGTTTTTACTAATGATGAGCATGGTATTTATGATTGTTCCGGGTTACTTGAATTTGGTGTATTCAAAGAGCTTCAAGATAAACATTATTTCAAACAGGCTAAGATTACTCATGGTACAGTGGTGTGGCCTCACGAACAGGATATTTGTCCTGACACACTCTATTTAGATTCGATTAAAGAAAATACCTAATTCGTCCAAACGCAAGAGATTGGACGAGTATTGAAGAAGCAACGGGAACTTCTTATACTGGCAGAAACTTCTCTGTGTTTGGCGTTTTATACAGACTGTATAATCATTGTCAGGGGACAGGAATGATACGCACTGTACTTATAGCTGTTTTCTTAGTTGTAGTCACCGGTTGCGCCAAGACACCGACGACAAAGGCTGAAAAGTATGTTGATTCCTGGGACGACATGGGCATGTGGCTCCCCGATAAGGGCCAAATCATCTTCTTTCGCAACCATCTCACAGACGTGCGGGAGGTCTTGATTTCAGCTCTTTCGAATTCGAATCCCGATGTGCGGCAAAGAACAGCGTACGTCATTGGGGAAATTGGTCCTCATGCTATGGATATAGGTCCAGACCTTTTCATCTGCTTGAAAAAGGAATCTAAGCGGATTGTCCGTATGTATCTTTACAGTGCTTTGGCTGCCATCCATTTCGTGGACCCGGAAGTAATCTATGATCTGAGGGTCCGGTTCCAATCGCTAGATGGCAAGAATGAAACACCCGAACAAGACTACAGCTACGCTGCGGAAAATGAGAAAATTGTCGTTGCTGCCGCTTTGTACCTACTCAACACAAACCAAAACCGCAAAGAATACCTCGAGTTCGTGCTGCGATGGTTGCGTCGACCTGGAGATGACATGGCACCAGAACAGCTTGCAGGATACTGGGAGCGACGTTGGTCTGCCGTTATTTCGTTAGAGAGCATGTCGGGAGCGTCAGAGGCCATACCCCTCCTTGAGGCAATGCTGGATGAGCCAAACGCGAAATCCTGGATTTCCGTACACGTTCCTCGCGTGCTGAAAGTGCTGAAACAAAATAGTAATCCCTAACCCCGATAAGCCGGAACAAAACAGGTTTTAATATTGAAGAACGGCTCTAACGAACCCGACGAATTTATACCCATCGGGTATGTTTTTGTTGTGTAGCATGGTTTGCATTTTTCTGACATTAATGGAGTTAAGGGTGCGATACATCGCACCCTACTTGGCTGAAGCCCATTCTATACGATTGGCAGATAAGCAGTTTTTAACAAACATTAGAGAATTCCCTTGAGTTCTAATACCCAAAAAACAATTAGCATTATAATTCTAACGGCAATTGCCCTGGTGATTGGATTACTGCCTTGGAGGTTTTTAGCATTTGGTGAGACAAATGTATTCGTAAAATGGATGCGCGATAGCTCCTTCCTGATGTGGGGCTGGTTTGTTGTTCTGGTGTTGGCTGGATGTGCCTTAAATGAAACACGGAAGTGGAATTTTACTCCCCTATTTCTGAAGAGAATAATAATGGGTCTGATTACAAGTGCTTTGGTTTTGGCATTAATATGGTTACTATTTGTGTTATTTTCTTACAGTATTTCTTCCAGTCTAGCCTAAAAAAACAAGAAATTATTAAGAGAATGTTAATGTGAACTTTCGGTCGCGGTGGTAGCCACCATAGTCCCGATAGAATCGGTGCGAAAGTGGATGGGAGCCGTAAAATTATGGCGTATTTGGAAATCTCAGAAGTATTTTCAACAATTGATATTTCTGCTGTAGAGACCAGCGACTATGTGAAGAAATTACGCTCAAATATTTGCGCGATTTTAAATAAAACAAGAGATTTTCATTTTAATAACACAAAAGAATCGCATTTAGATCTTCGAAATATTGCGTTTTCATCAACTTATGGGTATGATATTTACGAATTTGGGTTAAGTAAAACAACGGGTAGCACTACTGACGGATTTTGTTTGGCTGGAGATTGTAGTTCAAACAAAAATGAACCTCTGAAAGAATATTGTTGCGTCTTACTTTGTGACGGGACTTACTATGAGGCCTTTACCTTAAAAGAAGAACCCGAAACTACCTATATTTATCATAACTCACAATTTATGGGGAAATGTTGCTTTGAACTGCATAAAAAATTAACTGTAAAATGGAGAGACTCGTGGCAGCTTTATATGGGAGAAACATTTTTTGGCTCAGTAAAAAGTTTTATGGATTTCATGGGAGAAAACCGTGAATCTAACTGGGTGTCGCCAAAATCTCTTAAGATAGTTAGGAAGGATGAGCGTTCTTTAGACATTCATCTAAGGGACCAAACAAAATTTATTAAAAGAGTATTTATAATCTTGCGTAACATTTTATACTGCCTGTCAGGAAAAGCAAGAAAGGTTGTTCATACAAACTTGGTGATTCCAAGAGATGATTCGGATTTTGAAGATGAAAATACTACGAAGTTCTATTTTATAGTTATAATCATTTTTAGAATGTTATATTACCCTGATCTATCATGTTCTACTTCTTCGGATTGATTATGTTTGTAAAAATAATAGAGTATATCGCCTTGATTGGCATTGTGTTTGTAATGAAAATAAAGATGTCCCCAATTTTGACGATATCTCAAAATCAATCGGCGAGTGAATAAAAACAGATGGTGCGATACATCGCACCCTACTTGGCTGAAAGAGCCTGCCCTGAGCGCAGTCGAAGGGGCAAAATGGTCTTGTCGCGCACCCAGGGCAACGCCCTGAGTGACGGAGTAACAATTATTTATTTTTTTATCTCTATATAGCTCTGCTACTTACGATTTTTACACTCGCGATAATAACCGTAAAATGCGCGCAAATACGACAGTTCACCCTATATAGGGGTGGACTAATTGCCCCACGCGTTTATTTTAAGTAGGGCCGGCTATGCCCGCCATTTACTCTAAAGCCCTGAAAGGGCGAAAGAAAGTCCGCCACAGGCGGATAAAAAGCGTGAACGGTAACAAAAATGGCTTTGTTTCGTAAAATAAACTGGATATATCGCACCATAATTGACCAATGCGTGAGTTACAAAAAATAATCAGCGGTGAAAAAAAAGGTACGGTAGCAGAGCTTGTGCGTTTGCTGCTGTATGTTCAGGCTGTGGCGGTCTATAAACCGATAATCAACCTGCGTAACCGGCTGTACGATAAACAATGGTTGAAAAGCTATCGGCTTGGCGTCCCTGTCATCTGCGTCGGTAATATCACAGTCGGCGGGACAGGTAAAACACCTATGGTCGTCTGGTTGTGTCGATACCTGCTGCAACATGGCAAAAAAGTGGTGCTGCTGAGCAGAGGCTACAAAGGCAGTAACAAAACAGGCAACGACGAGATACAAATGATACGGCAAACGCTCCCGGAAGTCCCGGTGGTCATTGACCCAAATCGCGTCCGAGGCGGCAGGGAAGCAATTGAAAAATATCACCCCGACATAATCGTCATGGACGACGGGTTTCAGCATCGCCGTCTCCGGCGCGATCTCGATATAGTGATGATCGACTGTACCTGTCCGTTCGGCTATGAGGCAGTGCTGCCTCGTGGGTTGCTCCGCGAGCCGCTTGAGCAACTGCGCCGTGCCGATGCCATTGTCCTGAGCCGTGCCGATCTGATCAGCACAGAAGAATTAAACGCTATTAAAAATCGTCTGAACGCCGGGCCAAACGCGAAGACTGGCGAAACAGGTAAGCTGATCGCCTGTTGCCGTCATCAACCCCAGGCCCTGTTCCGCGCCGACGACGAGGAAGTGGCCTTATCTGAGTTGTCGGGCCGGAAAGTCGCGGCTTTCTGCGGTATCGGAAACCCGGAATCCTTTCCGGCAACCCTGAACCAACTGGGCGCGAAAGTAATCGCTCGAAAATTCCTGCCGGATCACGTAAGCTATAATGAGACGATTGTCTCCCAATTGGCGCAATGGCGGCGGGACTGCGGAGCAGATTGGTTGGTGACAACCCAGAAAGATTGGGTTAAACTAAAGCAGTTTCCCGCCGTGCGTAAATGGCGAGAACTGCACTGGCTCAAAATTGAACTGGATGTAACCGAAGGACGGGAACAACTCGGCCGTAAAATTAATGAAATTATTGCTGGTGAATTATGTATGAACGATTGAGTGATATAATAAAAGCGGTGGGGCGGCCCAAAGTGCTGCTGGTTGGGGATTTTATGCTGGACAATTACGTCTATGGCAATATAGACCGCATCTCACCCGAAGCACCGGTGATGGTACTCAATGTCGAGGAGCGTCAGGAACAACCCGGCGGGGCCGGCTCGGTCGCGATGGACCTGGCGGTGATGGACGCCGAGGTGGCCTGCTTAGGCATAGTGGGCGACGATGTCGGTGGTGAGCGGCTTCGGCAAATGCTCACCGATACCGGCCGAATCAATGTCGATGGACTGTTGCCGGTCGAAAATCGGCCCACCACACTCAAACAGCGTATCATCGGTCTGGCCCAGCACCGTCATCGGCAGCAGTTAATGCGGATCGATGAGGAAGACAGTACTCCCATTAACCCCCAAATACAAAAACAACTACATACACACCTTGAAAAACTTATCCAATGGTGCGACGTGGTTTGTCTGGAAGATTATAACAAAGGGGTTTTGTGTGATGATTTTTGTCGGCTGGTGATCGAACTGGCAGCGCAGGCAGGCAAAAAGACCATCGTTGACCCGGCTGCCGTCGATACTTACCATCGTTATGATGGTGTCTGGCTTATTAAGCCTAACCGACGCGAACTGGCCTTGGCAACCGGCCTGGAAATCGACGGCCAGGAAAGCTATAAACTCGCCGCGGGCAAACTGGCCCACAACCATAACCTCACAAATATCGTGGTTACGCTCGACAAGCAGGGAGCGTATCTCTATCAACGTGAGAAAGACACAGGCGATCTGATCCCGACCAGGCCCCGTAGTGTTTATGATGTTACCGGGGCGGGCGACGTGGTGCTGGCTGTGCTGGGATTATTGACTGGCGGACAATATAAGAATATCGACCCGCCAAGTGTGAGCGAAATGGTGTGTCTGGCCAACGTGGCCGGCGGACTTGAGGTCGAGCGGTTCGGCTGTGTGGGGCTTTCACGTCAGGAGCTTCTGGACGAGTTGGCCCTGCAGCGGCGGGGCAAAACAGGCAAACTCCGCAACCTCGACGGCCTGCTCCATGATCTCCAATGGCATCGTCAGCAAAAACTGAAAATCGTTTTCACTAACGGCTGCTTCGACATCCTTCACCCCGGACACATCAACCTGCTCAGTTTCGCGAAGGAACAGGGCGACATCCTGATCGTGGCGATAAACAGCGACAGTTCCGTGCGAGCCTTGAAGGGAGAAAGTCGGCCTATCCTCAAGCAGCAGGATCGGGCAGCCCTTCTATCGGCACTGGAGGCGGTGGACTACGTAATCTTTTTTGACGAACTCGAGCCTTTGCACTTAATCCAGAAAATTGTCCCGGATGTGCTCGTCAAAGGCTCCGACTGGACCGGCGCCGTCGTCGGCCAGGAATGGGTCGAGAGCCACGGCGGTAAGATCGTTCTTATGCCGCTTGTGAAGGGACGCAGTACGACAAATATTATAAATCAGGTCATTGAAAGTTATAACAATGGCCATGCAAAAAACGAGTAAGAGTTCATGACTAATCGAGCCGTATTCTTAGACCGGGACGGTACTCTTATCGAGCACTATGATTACCTGACGGAGGCCAGTCAGGTACAATTACTGCCGAACACCGTCTCCGCGTTAAAACTGCTCAGGCAGCATGGGTTCCTCCTGATCGTGATAACCAACCAGTCTGCCGTGGCCCGCGGTATGCTCACGGAAAAAACACTGACCCAGATACATGATCATCTCAAGTCTATGCTGGGCCGTGAAGGGGCGTATCTGGACAAGATATATTACTGTCCCTATCATCCGGAAGCAGTCGTGGACCAGTACCGCCGCGACAGCGATCTGCGAAAGCCCAAACCCGGTATGCTTTACCTGGCCGAGAAGGAACTGGACATCGATCTGGACCGAAGCTGGATTGTGGGCGACGACGATCGCGACATCGAAACCGGCAAGGCCGCCGGCTGCCGTACCATAATGCTCGAATCACGCGGCTCATCCCTAGTACGCAAAGGACAGTCCAATCCCGATTTTACCGCTGTCAATCTCCAGGAAGCCGCCAATCTTATCATCCATCACAACCGTCCTGAAGAACCGCCCGCCGAACAAACCACACCGCAAATTGAAGACCAACCGGAAAAACCAACAGAAGAAAAATTACCAGAAGCCATCGAACAAACCGGCATGCCTGAGGCACTGCCACCATCGGCTGAATCGCAACCAACCCAGCCCTCCACTGAACCGCAATCGTCCCAGTCATCGATTGAACACCAACCAACCCAGCCGGAAGATGACAATACCACAAGCCACCAATTCATCGCCGAACGGGAAAAACCGGAAGCGTCCGACCAAACCGATACCGAAACACTCCTGGCCCGTATCCTCCGTGAACTGAAGGCGATAAATCGGGATCGAAATATGCCGGCAGAGTTTTCCATAGGCAAACTAATGGCCGGCGTAGTTCAGATGCTCGTTATTGTCTGCCTGGTTATGGCCTTTCGGTTCGGTACCAGTCCCGAACCCCAAACCGGCGCCACCCAAAACTGCCTGCTGCTCGCCCTGATCTTCCAGACCCTTACCCTTACCCTGCTGGCCATCCACCGCCATTGATGTTGTGGGTGGTGAGTGGAAAGTGGAGGGTGGAGAGAAAGAGGGAAGAGTGTACAAATGACGAATAATATGAAGTCAGCATCGCTTGTTCTTCGGACAGGCTATTATACCACCCGTCACTGGGTAACATGTCGAGGATTGTATAGGAGCACCTCTCCGCCTTTGGCGGAAAGGTGTCACGCAAGATTGAACCCATGCTGTTTTTCGTTGAAGAGTATGTTTGGTTTATTCGTGGCGGAGTGATTCGATGGGGTCGAGCCAGGCGGCACGGTAGGCGGGGTAGAGGCCGAAGGCTATGCCAATGGCTCCGGAGATGCCGAACGACAGCAGCAAAGAGGTGCCGGTAATAACGGTGGGCATATAAAAGAAACGGGTGATGAGGTAGGGGATCAGCGATCCCAGGCCGATGCCGAGGGCACCGCCGGCGAGGGTGAGCATAACGGTTTCAGAAAGGAACTGGACGATAATGTCGCGGCGGCGGGCGCCGAGGGCGCGGCGGATGCCGATCTCGCGGGTGCGTTCGCTGACACTGGCGAGCATGATATTCATAATTCCGATGCCGCCGACCAGCAGAGAAATGGCGGCGATGGAACCGAGCACAATACTGAAGATGCGTTTGGTACGGGCCGCCTGACGCAGTAATTCGAGCGGGACCACAATCTGATAATCTTTTTTCCTGTGGAAGCGGCGGAGCAGACTGTCGAGAATGTCACGGACAGGAAGAACGGAGTCGGTGGAATCGACCATAACGGTGATTTCCTGTAGCTCGACTTTTTCGGCTTGGCGTACGCCGCCGGAATACTGCACCGACATTTCGCCGAAGCTGCTTTTAAAAGCGGTCAGTGGGATATAGATGTTTCCGGCAATGCCGCCGCCCGCAGCGGCCGAGGTCGGGGCGGAATTCTGAGCCTGACCGGTTATTTGCATCGGTCCGGTAGAGGTAACCATGCCCACGACGCGATAATAAACATTCTTGATTTTTATATCCCGGCCAATAGGATCATCAACAACAAACAGTTCCTCAATAACCTGTTCATCGACCACGCATATCTTCTGTTGATAGTCCATGTCGATAGAACTGAGAAAGCGGCCCAGCCGCAGCCGTACCGGGTGCACTTCGGGATACCACGGAATAGTCCCGATTACCTCAGCAGAGACCTGCCGATTCCGGTACCATACCCGCTGCGTGAGGCGGCGCATTGGAATAACCTGTTTGACCTGGGGGATGGTCTTGCGAATGCGTTCGGCATCCGAGTATGTCAGGCCATAAACATTCATAGTATCGGTGTCGCCGGTGGCGGTGCGTTGTTCGGCCGGCTTTACCGTCTTGATAATGATGTTGCGGCTGCCGAGCCGCGCGATCTGCTCCTGGGCCTCACGGCTGGCGCCTTCGCCGATGGCCAGCATGGCAATTACCGAGCAGACGCCAAAGACCACACCGAGGGCCGTCAGAGTCGATCGCAGGCGGTGCATCCAGAGGCTCTTGGCCCCCAGTTTGATTGTACGTTTCAGGCGGAATAAGAACATTTAATCATTTAAGATTTTAAGATTTTAAGATTTTAAGCTAACGCATGGGTCAAAGCCCAACCCTACGGGTATTTTCAGAGGTTGCCTTTATTTTGATGGTCATTGTGTTCGATTCTTTCGATGCGGCCGTCGAGCAGGTGTATGATACGCTGAGCTTTTTTGCTGACCTGTTCGTCATGAGTAACGATGATAAGGGTTTTACCGTCTTTGTGCAGTTGATTGAGGATATTCAAGATTTCGGCGCCGCTTTTAGAGTCCAGATTGCCGGTTGGTTCGTCGCCGAGGATTACGAGAGGGTCGTTGGCGAGCGCCCTTGCGATGGCGACGCGCTGCTGCTGTCCGCCGCTGAGTTCGGCGGGACGATGTTTGAGCCGATCACTGAGTCCGACCATATCGGCCAGTTCCCGGGCGCGTTGAAAACTGTCTTGTTCCGTCAAGCCGCGATAAAACATGGGAATTTCAATATTTTCAATGACATTGAGCTGGGCAATCAGATTATACGACTGAAAGATAAACCCGATTCTTGATCCCCGAATGGCCGAGAGATCGTTGTCGTCCAACCGGGATACATCACGGTCGCCGAGCATATATCGGCCGCTGGTGGGCCGGTCGAGGCAGCCCAGCAGATTGAGCAGAGTGGATTTACCGGAACCGCTGGGGCCCATGATCGCGATATATTCGCCCTGTTTGATGTGGAGGTTCAGGTCGCGCAGGGCTGGTAATTCCAGAGTGCCGAGGTAGTAAGTTTTACACAGGTTTTCGATGGCGACAATAGACATATAAAAATTTAGCAGAGCAAGCATTGCTTCTACTTTTCGGGAACACCTCTTCTTTTTGGTCTTTCAGTATTATCAGGTTTGGATCGACGTTTTTGTCGGGCACTTTCCGGTGGTTGGTTTGTTTTTGATGGCTGGCTTGTTCTCGAAGGTTGGTTTGTTTTCGGTCGTCTATCTTTCAGGTTGTCTGATGGCGGGCTTTTACTTTTGGGTCTTTTTTTGGTTTCGGATTGTTCGATCAGGGACGGCGGGATCAGGGAGATGGTATCATGTTCGCTGAGGCCTTCGATTATTTCGATTAAGCTGTCATTGAAGGCGCCGGTTTTTACCTTTTGCATTTTCAGGCCTGTGTCGGTAACGAGATAGCAGGCTTTATAGCCTTCGCGGTTGACAACGGCCTGTACGGGTACGCAGAGCACATTTCGCAGTTCGCGGATGATAATTTCGACTTTAGCGGACATGCCGGGCTTGAGACTGTTATGTCGGCCTTCAATGCCCACCTCAGTGGTATAAACTTTCAGGCCTGTGTCCATCCAGCGGTGCTGTGGGTCGGGCAGAGGAGCGATTTTCAATACTTTGCCCGAAAAAACATCGTCCGGGAAGGCGTCGATAGTAACCTTGACCGACAAGTTCGGTACGACCTTATCCACCCACGATTCGTGGACCTGTACCTCGGCGGCCATTTCGGTAGTATTTGGGATAGTGAATATTTTCTGTCGTTCATAGACCTCGCTGCCCTCTTCGATGGGGTCCCGACGGCCGCGACTGAAACCGCCGCTGGTGCCATAAACCACCATACCAATGGTCGTGGCCTTGATGACACAAGATTCCAGTTGTTTTTCCAGTTTTTCCCTGCGTTCCTTTTGCAGATTGAAGGTAGCCCTGGCGCTGTTTAGCTTTGCCTGGGCCTGGGCCAGTTGGGAACGGGTCTTGGCCAGGGTTCGTTGCAGTTGTCGCTGGGACTCCTGGTAATCACTGAACAGTTTCTCCACCTCTTTGGGAAAATCATAACGGAGAAACAGTTCGAGGGTTGTTTCGGATTTGCTCAACTCTATTTCGGAACTGTCGTAGTTAAGCTGATCCCGTTCCAACTCGGAAAAAGCTACGTATTCCTTGGTATATAGTTTTTTTGTGCCACGAAGCTGGTTTCTGTCCCTTTCCAATCTTCCTTTAGCCAGTTTGATGCTCGATTCCAGGGCGCGTTTATCCTGTAGAGCCGCACCGTCCCAGCGAGGATCGTTTGGGTTTTTGGTCATATCCTTAATCAGGTCGGCTATAAACGTGTCGGATATTTCCTGCTGACCGCTAATGTCGATCAATTTCCGGACGAGTTTTTCGCCGAGATATTTTTGCAGGTCCATCAGTGCGAATTGGACCTTAAGCTCGTCGGCTTTGATGTCGGACTCGTTCTGTTTCAGCCGTATGTCATAAGACTCTTTAGACTCGGTGTAATTGGCTTCGGCGCTGGCGAAGATGATTTCCTGTTGCGTGAATCGTTCTTTCAAATCGGAAGAGTCCAGTTCGCAGAGTATCTTACCGTTTTTCACATTCTCCTGAGTAATCACCGTGCCTTCGGGGACAATACTGATAATGGTAGTGCGGCCTTCCACCTGCGACTTGATGTCCGTGGATTCGCGGGCCTTGATCTCGCCGCTTTCGGTTACACTGACAGTCAGGTCGTGATGCTGTACGGTGTAGGTGGCCCGGAAAGTTTTGAATTTCGATGGGCGTGAGGTAAGTTTTGAGTAAGAGACCGCCGCAACGACTAATACAGCAACTACGGTAAGAGCCAGCTTGATTCGGAATGGTTTTTTTTCTGTTTTTATCTTTGGGTCAGTCATAAGTTAATACCAATTTTAAATAGCGCTACTGTTGTTATTTGAGTTGTCAATACGCGTCAGGTTTTTGTCCACCTGTTGCCACATTCCGTCCGGCCGAACCTGAAGGATGCCGACGTCTCGGAAAAACTCCAGTTTGGAAAGAGTATATTTGACCAGGGCATTGGTTTTTTCATTCTGGGCACGAAGGAGATCCTCCTGGGCAAACAGATAATTACGTGTGGTACCCCGGCCTTCCTGTAGCAGGATTAATTGCATCTCCACACGTTTTTCCGCCAGGTTCAGGCTCATTAGTTGGATTCTGTAGCTGTTATAGGTTTCGCTCAGGTCCCGGAAGGCCTGGCGGACATCGAGTTTGACATGGTCGGTTTTCTGTTCATAGTCTCGTTGTTTTCGCATTACGTTTATGAGCGCTTCGCGGTAGGCGTTTCGTTCGGCTTTGCGATCGAGGGGCAGGTCGGCTTCAAGGCCAATTTCATAGTCTCCCCGATGGAATTGAAGGTTGCCGAGATTGGTTTTTTCCTCGGAGTTGACGCGGGCGCTGCCGATCAGGTTGAGCTCCGCTCCCAGATTGTCGGCGGCCACTTTGACTTTGCGCTGGGTGTCCTCGAGCTGGTCCCGCACATTTGCCAGATCGATTCGATTTTCGAGAGCGGTTTCGATTGCAAGGGTTAGATCGAAATTGGGATCGGTAACGCCAACCGTTTCGAGAGCAATTAGTTCATTGGGGTCCAGTTCGAGCGTGGTATCGGTGGGCAGTGCCAGGCGCAGCTTAAATTGGTCAAGTGTGGCTTTATAGAGTTCCTGCGAACGTATATATTTTTGTTCGGCCTGGAGGGTTGACTGCCGCGCATCACCTTCCTGATACCGGGGCAGTCGGCCGGTCTCGGCCATGGCTTCAATTCGTTTCTGAGAGAGCAGGAGGCTGTCGTAGTTGTTTTTATCGTTTTTTACAGCGTCGAGTATCTGCAGGACGCGATAATATTCGGATACGGTAGAGACAACAAACTCCTTACGGAAGCGACTGAAGGAGCGAAGTTCGTAAATGGTATTTCGTTCGGCCTGTGTAAGGTTTTCCTGTACGATTGTTCGGCCGCGGCCGCGGAGCAGCGGCTGGGTAACCGTGGCTGTCAACACCGAGCCGAGCGAGGAGCGGGGGTCCCCAGTGAGAAACCGGAGCCAGTCAAGGCCGATACCGACGCTGATAACGGCTCCGTCCGCGAGCAGTTGGTTGAAGCCAAACTGACTGTCGAAATCGACGTTTTCTTCCTGATCGTCATAGGTATATCCTGTGCCCAGCAGGCCGTAAAAGTGGGGCTTGAAGTGGTGACGCTGCAGGGTAAGGTCCAGAATTGAGAGATAAAGCTGTTCTTTTTGAGTCTGGTAGGAGCGATTGCAGGCTGTTGCAAACGCGACGGCACCGGCGAGGGAAAGCCGGTCTGAGTTGATCAGCGGCACGGCGATATTAACATCATTGGGGCTTTGGCTGACATCACCGATTTTGTAATTGTTTTGGGGGCCGAGATCGTCGCGCCATTTCTGGTCGATAATCCGGTACACCTCGCGGTCGGCATCCGTTTTATAGTGTTCGGTGCCGCAGCCGACCAGGCAGCATATCGCAAATACGGCCGCCCATATCCATAAGATATGATTGATTTTATCGGACTGTAGGTCAGTCAAAGCGTAAGTTCCTAAACCGGTACAACCAGCCTAAAATGCATGAAAAACGCAGGTTAGCCGCGAAAACATCAGAACAAAAAATGACGCCAGCGTCAAAAATTCTTTGACCCCACGATTTTGGAGCGTGGGGGCTGTTTTTGCAGCGTTTTTCGGACTTTTGGCGGTTGCATCAAAAATGCGCGTCTATTATATATAACGCTGGATTCAAAACTTTATTGTACAAGATTTACTAAAATTTTACAAATCAACCAATAAAATTATAATACCCCTTGGGGTAATTTTCTGCGTTATCAATTCAGCTAAGTTATTCCCCGGCAATGAGGTATGAAACAACATATCGCATTTATTAAGGACGATTGGTATAACTTCTTTGATACCAATAAGCTATGTAGGTGGGAGGCACGCTTCTAAAGTGGGAGGCATGCTCCGTGTGGCGGTCTTATTTGAACAATTGCAATTGGCTGCCGTAATTGACTACCAGCAGAGAAATAACAATCCAAACAATCAGATTGCAAATAGTAGGGACATCATAAAGAAGTGTGTCAGTGGGGTCCTGTCCCTTTTTACGGTGATAGATGAGGTAAATGTAGCGGAACAAGCCGTACATAACCGAAGGCACCGTTAGCAGCATACCGCGGTTGCCCAGGACCTCGAGAGTATGGGCATCGACGGTATAAAGTGCGTAGCAGACAATAGTTGCGGCGGTAACAATCGAGATAACCTGGTCGAGGAAGGCAGTGCTATAGTCCCTGAGCACAAGACGGGTATATTCCGAATCGGCATCCAGCGCGATCAGCTCGGCCCGGCGTTTTGTAAAGCCCAGAAACATCGAAATCATAATGGTACACAAGACCAGCCAGTGCGATGGAGAAACCGCGATGGCTACGCTGCCGCCCAGAATTCGCAGCACGAAACCGCCCGCTATCGTCATCACGTCCAGAATCGCGACGTGTTTGAGTATCAGGGAATAGGCGATATGAATAAGGATATAAAGCAGTACGATGAGCAGGAAAAGTATGTTTATATAAACGGCCAAAAGCAGGCCTAATATTATTAATATCCCGCTCAGCAGCAGTGCTGAATTGATTCCGACTGCGCCGCGGGCGATGGGCCGGTTCTTTTTGACCGGATGCCGCTGATCCTCCCTGCGATCACAGACGTCATTGATCGCATAAACGGCACTGGAAACGAGGCAGAAACCGATAAATGCCAGAGTCGTCTTGAAACACATCGCCGGGTTGCGAAACTGCCCCGAAAACAACAGCGGAGCACAGACAAATACATTCTTGATCCACTGCTGAGGCCGCATAACAGATAACATCGCTAATGTCTTATTAGTATGATTATTCGTCATTCGGTATTGTTTCTATACCCATCGGGTATGATTTAATTGTGTCGCCCGGATTGCAACTCGATAGTACTAAACGAATTACAAATTGACTAACCTGGCATTTTCATTTGGAATGAGTATATTTGTGTC
>Ga0255382_10023_pt1 | contig 16354 bp, 13 predicted proteins | sample ANMaggSeSYBR01H9_FD_182101 | JGI IMG/M metagenome (GOLD analysis project Ga0255382, IMG submission 182101) | Sediment cell enrichment communities from methane seep in Santa Monica Basin, California, United Staets - ANME aggregate JGI... | ecosystem: Environmental > Aquatic > Marine > Cold seeps >... | reverse complement strand
GCTTTTTTGAGCGGCAAGTAGCTACTCACCACATCAACGATGTCCAATCTGGATTTTACTTGTTCAATATCTGACATTTGCCTATTGCTGCTTGATTCTAACATGTTGTCGCAAAGGGAAATCATGCTATTATCCCAAAGATGTTAACTACATAATGCATATGAGACTAACTCTAAGAGATAGGGTATTGCTTAATAGGGCTGCGGATGTTGCAACAGTGGCATCTGTGTATTTGCATGAGGGAACAGTATTCCCTCCTTTGAATGGTAGAGAAGTGTCTCCTAGTAATATTTCTATCATATTGAATAGTATGAGAAATATGTCTGGAGAGCAGGTGAATCAATACGTAGGAGAGTTGGTTAGAAGCATTATTTCTCAGGAGAATTTTGGATATTCCTCAAATGAACTCATTGCACTAATCCTTATTGCTATGGACTATGACGTCATTGGGGTGGATATGGATGCTGAACTAATGTCTTTAGTGACCTTGATAAGACAATACATGGGTGTCATCCTTCTAGAGCAGTGTGAGGAAGTAGTATTGATCATCCAAAAGTTTGAGGAGTTTTATCCAGATGATGCAAGGTATGCTCAAATTCAGAACATTATTGGTTGCGCTTTAGAAGTAAAGGTAGCAGAGTCCTAGAAGTCATACCCCGTATACCGAGCCACCCGCTTGGTAACCAGAACCTTATCTACAGGTTGGCTTGGATCAATCATGTAGAGTCCGACATTTGTTTGATACAGGACATAGTCTGCCTGTTGATAAACCGCTTCCACCCCTTCAACCCCACTGAAGAATGTCCATTGGGTCTCCGTATTCTCATCAATATCCATGTGGTAAACGTTATTTGCTCCGTTTTTGAAAGCCTGATAGACGATCTCATTGTCCGAGGTTCCGATAAATTGGAATTGACTCATACCTGCAGCAGTTTGTAGTACACGCTTATCTTGGCCGGTACTCACAGTGAGTAGATAGAGTTCAGTCAGCCCCGTACCCGAATTGTATGAGCTGTATAGCATTCGATTCCCATCATGACTGACATCATAGATAAGTGGATTTGGTCGAGTGACAAGTAGAGAGGAGTTTCCGGTTTGGGTGTTTGCGCGGTAGATTCCGTTCACGGTATCTTGTTTATCCTGCATGAAGTAGTAGATATATGCACCATTGTCTGAAAGGACTATGTCATTAAAGGTCCCATCTTCAACATAATCAATATCTACTCGGTTCTCTCCGACAAGGTCCATTACTCCCAAGCGTCTATCTTTCTCATCCTCATCGTAGCCAAGTGTTACGTTGGCCATCCGCTTTGCAGAGAAATTCGGAACAATCCTTCCAAAGTCATCAATATAATCTGTTATCTTTTGAGCATTCCCTCCGTCAGTGCTTGCTGCATAGACAAGGAATCCATTGCCCCCAATGGTGGGCCTGACTCGATCCCTGGTAGATAGGAAATATATGATGCTGTCTTCGATATATTCCGCAAAGGGCTCCATCTTCTCATCAAATGTTAGCTGTGTAATCGTCGTCCCATCAAGATTAGTAAGAAACAGTTGCAATGCGTTATCTTCAACTTTGGAGAGGAATGGTATTACCCCTGACTCAACAACACTAAATCCCAGAATCTGGTTTACACCTCTCTCAACCTCTACCTCGTAGTCCCGGGTATCATATCCTTCTTTGCTTATTCGAATAGTGTAGGTCTCTCCCACCTCCAGGTTGCGAATACGGAAATCTCCATTCTCCATCACTTCGATCTGATCATCAGAAACTCCTTCAACGCGGATATCTAGATCTAGTATTAAGTCCTTTCGAACATGACTAGTTAGGTTCCCTGAAATTTCTGCAGCAGGAGAGAGTTCAATATCTTCTAGGTCGGGGTTGGAGCCTTCAAGTAGGGTGAATACTCTTTCGATGTCGAGATACTCGGCTGACTGGTAGATAAGAGTGTTTTTTCCAGCTGTCAGATTAGTCAAAGAGAATGAACCTTCTGGGGAGATATTGAATTCCTCTTTGCCAATGAATAATCTATCTCCAATGTAATTGTAGGTAGGATCATCTGCCACAAATTGTCCGGAGATACTCCCGAATCCAGCAGGATCAAGTGTGAAATTTTGTGCGACAGTTGAGTCGAATAGAGACCCCTGAACGTTTAGTTCTTGGAAGATCGTTTCATAGCCCCTTGCTGTAATTTCGATTTGATATTTCCCTGCCTGCACCCCAGTGAATCGGTACCCTCCAAACTCGTTCGTCTGTAGAACATCAAAACCCTCGAGATCAACGGTTGCCCCAGTTATTGGGTTTCCAGACTCATCATACAGTCGTCCCTGAAGTGTTAGGTCCTTTCCAGACATAGCTAGAATTGCAGCACCAATTACTACGACAACCACCACTACCAAAACAGCCCCCAATTTAATGAGTACTCCTCGATCTGGTAGCTGAAACCTCGGTCTTGAAGATTTCGTAGTTGAGGGAGTCGGCATTGGGGGTGGAGCACCGGGAACTTGGTAGCCTGTAGACACTGGTTGAGGTTGCTGAATATTGGGCGGTTGAGACGGTTGCATCAACTATTATAGTTACTATTTCTCAATCTTGAAAGCGACCACCTCATCTCCTACTTCTAGTTCTTCTGGCTTCGGTGAAATAATAATTCCACATTCATGACCCTTCTTCACTTCTTTCACCTCACTTTTCAGAACCCTAAGAGAAGCTACTTTGCCACGAGCGATCTCAGCTATCTCATCATCGGTGCTGAGTGATGGTCTCTCAACGTAAACCTGATAGCCTCTATTGATTTTTCCGCTTGTTACCTCACAACCAGCTACAATATCTCCGTTGGTAAGGGTGAACACCTGCTTAACTTTTGCTCTGGCTACCTCAACTTCCTCGGCTAGTGGAGTCAGTAGTCCTTCTAGGGCGAGTTGCAGTTCTTCAATCATCTCGTAGATGATTTCATAGTTTCGTAGGATCACTTTTTCTTGTTTGGCCAGGTTTGTTATCTTAGCATTCGGTTCAGCTTGGAAACTGATGACTATTCCTCCAGTAGTCTTGGCCATGCGAATGTCGGACTCAGTGATCTCACCGGTCTCGGCCTTCAGAATGTTGACTGCCTTATCGTCATCTTCTAGCTTCAGTAGTTCGGCTTTCACGGCTTCCAGTGTTCCTTGAGCAGAGGCTTTGATAATCACATTCAGAACTTTTTGCTCTACGCCCTCCTTTTCAGCCTCCTGTTGTAGGAGTTTCTGAAGGAGTAAGTTTCCTAAATCTAGTTCGTTTGAGGCTTCCTCCGCTGAGGCTTCCTGTTCAACAATCTTTTCTTGAGCTTGATTGGCTGTCTTCTCATCAGGGTAGAAGTACACCATGTCTCCAGTCTGCATTGGCTCCTCTAGACCGCTGACCCAGAATGGATCTGACTCTTCAACATGCTTGACTGCCCTCTGATCTTGATCCAAATATGCTCTGGTTTTGAATACTTGTTGAGTGGTTGTTCCATATGAAGGGCTATTGAGTTCTCCACCTTTACAAATGCATAGGGCCACTGAGCCTAGTTGCTTATGCTTTGTGGATTCCAAAACATATGCCTGGGCTAGAGCATCATTTACAGTTTTGTTCGGTTTCAGTTCTTGGACTTCTGCTAGTAATTCGATTCCATCTAGCAACTCTTGTACACCTTTTTTCTTCAAGGCAGATACTTCAAATATCATTACTTCCCCGCCGTACTCTTCGATAACAACGTCGAAGCTGGTCAGCTCGCGCTTCACCTTCTCAGGTTTTACCCCGTCGATGTCCGTCTTATTGATAGCTACGATAATCGGGGTTTTACTTTCTTTCGCAAACTTGATTGATTCCTTCGTCTGATCTTGAACACCATCATCGGCAGCGACCACGAGTAGTATAAAGTCCGTTACTTCGGCTCCTCGAGCGCGCATCGCGCTGAATGCCTCATGTCCCGGAGTGTCTATAAATGTGATCTTGTTCCCGCTCTCAAGTGTAACCTGATGCGCGCGGGTGTTCTGAGTGATGCCACCTTCTTCACTTGCTGCCACTCTAGCTCCGCGAATTGTGTCTAGCAAAGTAGTTTTGCCGTGATCCACATGACCCATTACTGTTATGATCGGAGTGCGGAGAGTAGTAGCCTTCTTTGTGGTTTTGGTCTTCTTTTTGGCCATATCGACGTGATTCTAGCATAGACAGCAATGCATTTCAGGGTTGTGACGATATCTATCTTATAGCGTTAGAGTGGTGATACAGGAAGAACAGATTTACTTACCTGTTAGGAAATAGTTGATGCAAACTACCGTGCAGCAAAGCAAGGGTGGACTCTTATCTGATGTGATCCGAGCCGTAATCACTGCTCTGATAAGTATAGTGGTGTTGAAGGAGATATTTGAAAGTGGGCTACATATTCGCGCGGTTGAGTATGTGCAAGGACTTATCTCCCAGAGGATTTTTATAGAGACTTCGGACTCTGTTATGGATTTACTAAGTGATGAAAGGGCCCTCCCAGCCGTAGTACTAATGATGGTGTTGGCTGTGGTGGTGAGATAGGTATAGAATTGCATCATTTGATCACATTTACTTGTTTGGTCGATTATGTCTTTAAAGATATAATCACGTCCTTTGTCACAAAAGCGATCCAGCTACCCTGAAAGAGCGCTCAAAAACAGTTATACTCCCTCATATTTATAGATACACAAACATGGGCTATATGGTCGAACTGAATACTCTTCTGGGATTACCAAAAGACTTTGATACTTCTACACTTGAGATAGGTAAGAGATATTCTATTCAGAAACCGAGGGAGAGGGCCTTTCCCCTTCATATAGCCATGCTCGTTGTAGATAAGGATTGGAACTTTTATGGTTACTGCATTGTTTACTCATCTCTAGTGAAGGATGAAAAGACTGAGCTTGAGTTCGAGGTATTATCATTGTTCACGGAGGATGAGCAGAAGATTTACAAGGAGAAATTTATCCATGCGGCAAAGCTTACAGGTGAGGTGGGCTAATCTTCTCAGCCTGAGCTAGGACTATTTAACTATGGAGATATCACAATTACAAATAGAACAAGTTCCAAGTTTCATGAAGCTGTATGAAGCAATTATTTGGACTGATTTTCCCGATTGGAATGATGAGTCGAAACAGGCTTGGATCAATGAGGACTATTCCACTGAGTTCTGGACCAAAGCCCTTCGCAATAACCAACCAGTTCTCGTTGCGGTTCAAGATGGGGAGTTGATAGGCTATGTAGCCGTAGAATCGATTGATTTCGGAGTAGCGTACTTGGGCTGGATTGGAACACTTACTGACTACAGAGGTAAGGGCATTGCAACCAGTCTTATCAATGAGCTGGTAGAAGCTTGTAGAGATATTGGAATCCATAAGATTGAACTAGAAACTCAACTACCTGAATTATTACCGTTTTTCATCAAGCAAGGGTTTGAAATGGAGGGAGTACGTAGAAATAGTTGGCAGAAGCTAGATAACTATATGTTTGGGAAATCCATATAGCAAGAAGAATCCTTTACATCTCTCACTAACCCAGATATTCCATTTATCTAAAATTTACCCACAAGGGTTAAATTTAGAAATCCTCATGATAGGTCTTCCTTTTTACGCGCGGATATGTTATAAATCCAAGCGCATTTGTTAGATATTCTCTTTATTAATTGGTCATTTCAAATATATTGATCAAGATTTTGTACACACGCATGGTCAACTAGCGTGTGGTTTTTTGTCGTACCATAAATACTTTATTCCTGCATTACCTCACATATGCCTAAGACTAAACGTATAAATCTGGCTAGGAAGCCAATTCAGCATCTAGAAACAAACTTGCTGGATGCACAGATTACTTCATTTGGGGAGTTTAAGGACAAAGGTCTGCAACAGATCTTCAACGAAATCAACCCAATCCAAGACTACACAGGTTCCGCTTGGGAGTTAACTTTTGAGAAATTCGAATGGGGAGACGCGACACATAGTTTCCGCGAAGGTCAGAAGTTAGGTTTGAGTTATGATGCCCCAGTTTATACACACGTAAAGCTTTTGAATAAGCGTACCGGAGAGATTAAGAAGCAGAAGCTATTCTTAGCTGACTTCCCACTGATGGGAAATCGAGCTAGCTTCATGGTCAACGGCAATGAGCGTGTTGTATCCCTCCAAATCATTCGATCGGAGGGTATTTTGTTCCTAGAGGCCAAAAACTCTAAGCCCAAGAAGAGACTGTATGTAGTGAAATTGATGCCAGAGCGAGGTAAATGGTTTGACTTTGAAGTAAACAAGTATGGTGTAATGAGTGTGAAGTTGCTAGATAAGCACCCAAAGATTCTGTTAACAACATTGCTAAGAGCTCTTGGATACTCTTCAACTGAAGAAGTTCGAAAGCTTTTGGATCCATCTGATGTAGGAGAAACCAGTTACGTAGAAGCAACCCTACGAAAGGACACTACTCATAATACTGAGGAAGCCCTAATTGAGATCTACCGCAAACTCCGCCCAGAAGACACAATCACCATCGACAATGCCCGAGAATTCCTATACAACATGTTCTTTAATAAGAGCAGGTTCTATCTAGGAAAGATCGGTCGGTACAAACTGAACCAGAAATTAGGATTTGGAAACGAAGAAAAATCTCCAAAAGACTACTTGCTACGCAAAGAGGATATTGTAGAAATCATCCGCTCCCTGATTATGATCAACAACGGTACCAAGCCACTTGATGATATCGACAGCTTACAGAACCGCCGCATTCGAAGTGTGGGAGAGTCAATTGCCGATAAGGTACGTACTGGTGTAAAGCGAATGGAAAAGAACATCAAGGATCGTATGGGTCAGTTCTCAACCGAAGAGAGTATTACTCCTTCACAACTGATTAATACACGACCAGTTAGTGCAGCTATCATTGGATTCTTTGGAAGCAGCACACTATCCAGATACATGGATCAGGAGAACATCCTGAGTGAAATTGTGATTAAGCAGAAGATTACAGCTGGTGGTCCAGGAGGACTAACTAAAGAACGTGCCACATTCAGCGTGCGTGATATTCACAACTCTCACTATTCTCGAATTTGTCCTGTTCATACACCAGAAGGTCCATCTATTGGAATGGTACTTCACTTGGCGATCTATGCCCGAGTGAATGACTTCGGATTCCTGGAAGCGCCATACATGGTGGTCAAGAATCACTTTGACCTTAAGACTGACAAGATTTCCAAGTTCAAGGGACGCAAAGTATCTCAAGATGTGTTTAACGAGAAGGACAAGAGGATCATCAAAGTAGGAGATGAGATTACTGCAGCATTGATTGAAAAGGCAAAGAAAGCAAAAATTGCCAAGATCCCAGTTGTTCCATTTATGACAGGAGACATTCATTACATGGATGCTGCTGAAGAGTTGGAGCACAAGATCGCTAGCGCAAGTGTAAGTACTGATGATGAAGGTAACCTAACTGATGAGAAGACCTACGTGCGAGACGGGAAGACATACCTCAAGGTAGACATCTCAGACATTGATTATGTAGACGTGAATACAGCTCAAGTAGGTGGGATTTGTCTATCACTAATTCCATTTGCTTCGCTTGACGATCCGAACCGTACTTTCTACGGAGCAAAGACACTGACACAGTCGGTGCCCTTATTGAAGAGTGAAGCTCCAATTGTAGGAACTGGATTCGAGGAGCTGGCAGTAAGGGCTAGTGGTCGGTCAGTATTTGCTGAGGATCCGGGGGTTGTCAAATATGCTGACTCTGAAAGAGTTATCATGGACTACAAGCCAAAGGAAGGTAAGAAGTATCAGAAGGAATATGAGGTTGAATCATTTATTCGAACCAACCAGTCAACCTGCTTCTCACAGAAAGCTGGTGTTCAAACTGGAGACGAAATTAAGCAGGGAGAGGTAATTATCGACGGACCAAACACCGTCGAAGGTGAACTGGCTCTTGGAGTAAACTTACGTACTGCATACATGGTTTGGGAAGGTTACAACTATGAAGACGCAATTGTAATTTCGGACCGATTAGTCAAAGAAGATATCCTTACCTCAGTACATATTCATGAGTACGCTCAGGAAATCCGGGAAACCAAATTGGGAGATGAGCAGATCACTCGAGATATTCCAAATGTAGGAGAGTATGCACTTAGAAACCTAAGTGATGATGGGGTTGTTCGTATCGGCGCAAGTGTTGAACCACATGACATTTTGGTAGGTATTATTGCTCCAAAGGGAGAAACCGAACTAACAGCTGAAGAGAAATTGCTTAGAGCAATCTTCGGGGAATATGCTCGAGATGTACGAGATAACTCACTCCGCATGCCTCACGGTGAACGTGGAGTTGTGATCAAGGTTCAGGTCTTGGACCGAGTATCCGGAGCAAAACTAAACCCAGGTGTATTGAGGCAGGTCAAAGTCTGGGTTGCTAGTACCCACAAAATCTCAGTTGGAGACAAATTAACTGGATTTCATGGTGGGAAGGGAGTCATTGGAAAAATACTACCTGACGAAGATATGCCATATACAGAAGATGGTAAATCAGTAGACATCGTACTAGGGCCTCAATCCATGGTTCGACGTATGAATATGGGACAGCTGATGGAAGCTCATGTTGGAGATTTGGCTGCAAGACTCGGAGTGAAGGTCGAAGTACCTCCATTCTCCAAATTCAGTCTGGAGCCTTTGCTAGAGGTGGCCAAGGAAAAAGGAATCGAGTACCGAGAGAAGGAAACCCTATATGATGGACGCACTGGAGTTCCATTCGATCAACCAGTGGTAGTCGGCACCAGATACTTCTTGAAACTGGAGCACATGGCCGACTTTAAGATCCACGCAAGGTCAACTGGTCCATACACTATGGTAACTCAACAGCCACTAGGTGGACGTGCACAACGTGGAGGACAGAGATTCGGAGAAATGGAAGTTTGGGCACTGGAAGCACATGGAGTACCAACTGTACTGCATGAGATGCTGACCATTAAATCAGACGATGTGGTCGGACGATCCGCCGCATACAAGTCAATCATTACCGGAACAGATATCACTGCACCAAGTATTCCAGAGTCATTCAATGTGTTTGACCGTGAGATGGCAGCTCTATCAATCAAGCTTGAGAAGATTGAAGCAGTAGAGGATGAACGAGTGCCAGAAGCTAGTACCTTGGAAGAAGTTGTAGATCAAATTGCGGGACCTGCCCCAGATTCACAGGAGAAAGAGCAGATACAGGCTGGAATCGAGCAGGATAAGAATTTTGAAATTAAGTAAACTGTGCTCGGGCATGAGCCCAAGCTGGTTTGTTGTATAAGACTTAGTTCTATTTGAAGAACAATAATATTAATTTAGCGTACGCCCTATGTATAAAGATTTCAAAGCATTGCGCATAAAACTTGCTTCATCAGAAGAGGTCCTTTCCTGGTCTCGTGGTGAGGTGACGAACGCAGAAACTATCAACTACCGTACCTTCCGCGCCGAAGTAGACGGGTTGATGGACGAAAGGATCTTTGGACCAACCAAGGATTACGAGTGTTTTTGTGGAAAGTACAAGAAAATTAGGTACAAAGGTATTATCTGTGACCGTTGTGGCGTTGAGGTAACAACAAAGCGTGTCCGTCGTGAACGGATGGGGCATGTGAAGTTAGTATCCCCAGTCACTCATGTATGGTTCTCTCACGGAGTGCCAAACAAATTGGCCATGATGCTAAATATTCCGCAGAAGAAGTTGGAAACTGTTATCTATTATGCTCGCTACCTAATAACCGATGTGGATGAAGAAGGCAAAGAAGCAGCATTGAACCAGCTTGGCGAAATCAAGGCTGGTGAAGAGAAAGTTTTAGATAAAGATCTGGACGAACGTCTAAAAGCTTTGAAAAAGGATTTTGATGAGCAGCGCAAGCGAATCAAAAAGGAAGAGAAGGACAAGAAGAAACAGGGTGTACAAGTTGAAAGACTAGAAGCAGCTGAACGTAAGGAAATAGCTTTAATTAAGTCAGCAAATAATCAGAAACGCAAGAACTTGGATGACAAGTTTGACGACCTAAAGAGTTTGATCTCAAGTATTCACGTGAGCTTCACGATTTCTGAAGAAGAAAACTCTATGCTAGAAGAGTATGGATTACTTTTCTTCTCCGCAGGAATGGGAGCAGAGGCCATTAAGACTTTGCTTCAAAATGTAGATCTATCCGATGAAATCGCAAAGCTTGAGGAAGAAATCGCGGGAACTCGATCTGAGGTCAAGAAGACTCGTGCTGTACAGCGTAAGAAACTATTTAGTGGAATGCACGCGGCTGATGTTAAGCCAGAGTGGATTGTATTGGATGTACTTCCAGTATTACCACCAGACCTACGACCAATTATTCAGTTGCCAGGAGGACGTTTTGCAACCTCAGACCTGAATGATTTGTACCGCAGGGCTATTAACAGAAACAATCGTCTGAAGCGCCTCGTTCAACTCGGCGCCCCAGAAGTAATCCTACGAAACGAAAAGCGCATGCTGCAGGAATCTGTAGATGCCTTGATCGATAACAGTCACCGCCCAGGTTCACCAACCTTGAACTCAAGGGGAATGCCCTACAAGTCTCTATCTGATCAATTGCGTGGGAAGCAGGGGCGATTTAGGCAGAACCTACTAGGTAAGCGTGTTGACTACTCAGGTCGAGCAGTAATCATTCCTGGACCAGAGCTAAATTACGATCAATGTGGATTGCCTAAGAACATCGCATTGGAATTATTCAAACCATTTATCATCCGCGAGCTGATTGCACGCGGATTAGCTTCCAACCCAGCAAGGGCAAGATTGCTATTCAGCGAAAAACACCCATCAGTTTGGGATATCTTGGAAGAAGTTAGCAAGGATCGCCCAGTTCTATTGAACCGTGCTCCAACTTTGCATAAACAGAGTATTGTGGCGTTCTTCCCAGTCCTAATTGAGGGTAATGCAATCCAATTGCACCCAATGATGTGTAAGGGATACAACGCTGACTTTGATGGAGATCAAATGGCTGTTCACCTACCACTATCTGCTATGGCAGTAGAGGAAACCAAGGAACGAATGTTCGCCCCAAGCAATATGCTTTCAATGGCAAATGGCGAGCCAATCATGGAAGCCTCCAAGGACATGGCAATGGGTATTTACTCATTGACTTTCATGGATGCAGATCCTTCAGAAGCAAAAGCATGCATTCTCAAATGAGGATGAAGCTTTGACGAAGTATCACCTCCATGAAGTCTCTCTTTATGAACCAGTAAAACTTTTGAAACATGGAGAGATCCTAACCACAACAGTAGGGAGAGTCATCTACAATCAGGAATTACCTGAAGAGTATCCATTTGTAAATGAGACGCAGAGCAAGAAGAGCATTGCTAAGATTGCTTCAGACATTTTCAACAAACACGGTCGAACAGCCGCTATTGAGGCCTTAGACGGTATCAAGAATCTTGGATTCAAATTTGGAGGATACAGTGGGTTCTCAATCTCAATGGGTGAATTCGATTTCGGTGCAGATGACATAGTAGCTGAGAAGATCGAAGGATTCAGACTTAAAGAGGATGAATTGATCAGTGACTACTATGACGGGTTGATCACTCAAGATGAGCTAGCCCGATTGCAGCGTGAAGAGTGGCTAAACACCTATGAGGGTGAGGGCGGGATTTGGGATTTGGTATGGAAGAAAGCTGTAGAGAATCCAAATAACCTAACCCACTTGAATGCTTCAGGTGCTGTGCCAGTAGCCTCATGGGTAAAGAACATTACTGGAGTGCGAGGAACTGTAACAGATACAGAAGGTCACATGGTTGATCTACCACTAATGGGCAACTACCGAAAAGGATTAAACAACTTCGAGTACTTCGTTGCTGCTCGTCAGACACGCAAGTCATTCGCCGATGTTGCCCTTCGAACTGCTGACTCTGGTTATTTGACCAGAAGGCTGGTGGATGTTGCTCAAGATGTTGTGGTCCGAGAGGTGGAGAGCACTGGCGAGGGGATCTACCTAGAGCGTAGTGCAAAGAGGTCTCAAAGCTTTGGACAAAGAGTGAAGGGAAGATTTCTAGCTGAAAACATCACTGACCCAGCAACAGGGGAAGTCATTGCTAAGAAGGATGATCCAGTAACAGTTGAGTTAGCTGATGTAATTGATGCGAACGAGAATATTGAACGAGTCAAAGTTAATTCACCACTGACATCAAATGTGATCAGAGGTTTGAGCGTAATGGACTACGGATTTGACTTCGGAACAGGAGAGGCAGTTCGCTTAGGCGAGGCAGTTGGGATCGTGGCCGCACAGGCCATGGGAGAGCCAACCACACAGTTGACTCTAAAGAGTAAATCAGACGCCCGAGCTGGTGGAGACGTTACACAAGGTCTTCCTCGTGTAGAAGAGTTGCTAGAAGTTCGAACACCAAAGGCCAAAGCCATAATCTCAGATATTGATGGCAAGATCAAGGTTGTCGAGAACGACGATGGCCTAATCCTCAGAGTGTCTTCGACTAAGAAGATGCGCAAGACCTATAAGGTAGAAGATGGTGACAAGACTATGGTCAAGCGTGGAGCCAAGGTAAAGAAGGGCGATGTCCTAGTTACACAAAAGGGTGACAAAGAAGTTCATGCTGAGTATGACGGTAAGATTGAACTAGCAGACGACAAGGTTTTCCTATTGATAGACCGAGAAATTGAGTCTGAGTTCGATATCGAGAGCCGCATCAGCCTGATGGTTGAGGACGGACAAGAAGTAGTAACTGGACAGCAACTTACTCATGGATCAGTTGATCCAAAGGAGTTGGCGGCATACGCAGGTATCGTAGCTGCACAGAAATATATTATTGAAGGCGTTCAAGCTGTATACACCGTTTACGGAATTCCAGTTGATGACGTTCACTTAGAATTGATTGCCCGACAAATGTCCCGATTTGGACAAATTACAGACGGAGGAGACAGCAACCACTTGCCAGGTGAGTTTAAGGACATTCGGGAAATCAAGGCTGAGAATATTGAACTGAAAGAGGCCGGGAAGAAGCAAGTCGGCTTTGAGCAAGTGCTACTGGGGCTAACCAACGCTGCACTTCGCACAGAGAGTTTCTTATCTGCTGCCTCATTTGAGCAGCAGGTGAGGGTGCTAACCGACGCATCCCTAATTGGTAAGGTGGATAACTTGAGAGGGTTGAAAGAGAATGTTATAATCGGCAGGCCTGTTCCGATCGGAGATGTGTATGCTAGACAAGCTGCAGGAGAGGGCCAGACCGTTGACTTCTCTATGGGACTTGAACCAGTTGAGGAACGCGAAGAAGAAGCAGAAATTACTAGCCCAAAAGTATAATTTAGAAAGTACGTAATTTAATGGCACGTATATCACAATTAGTTCGAAAAGGACGAAAACCGAAAAGAGGAAAGATCCGATTCAAAGGATTAGACTTCTCTGAAAAGATTAAGTACAAGGCACTGCATTTCAACTTTAACAGTGTGCAGGGTCGGTACTACTTTAAACCAAACCCTTTCCGACGTGGAGTGTGTTTGAGTGTCAAAACTATGACACCCAGAAAGCCAAACTCTGCGTTACGTAAGGTAGCACGTGTACGTCTGACTAATAATCAGATTGTTACTGCTTATATCCCAGGTGAGGGTCATAATTTGCAGGAACACTCCGTAGTATTGCTAAGAGCGGGTAGAAAGCCTGACCTTGCAGGAGTAAGTTATCAGGTGGTTAGAGGAGTGTATGATGCTGCTCCGGTAGAGGCTCGCAGACAGGGTAGGAGTAAGTTCGGACGCAAGAAGCCTTAATACTAGAACATCGAACAATTGGAAAAATTTAGGTAGGCAACTCAGAAATGAGAGTATTTATTTAAGTTAAGGGATATCCTTTAATTCCCTAACTTAGATAGAAAAGATGCTGCATGGCACCGCTGCTTTGCAGTGGTGTTTTTGTTTATCTAGCAACTAATTTTTATAGATTTATCTACGAAATATGAGAGGTAAAAAAGCTCCCAAGAGGAACATTAGACCTGATGAAGTTTACGGTAGTGTAACCGTAGCAAAGCTCATCAACTACATTATGATAGACGGCAAGAAGAATGCTGCCCGAGATATTGTCTATGGTGCGATGAAGGAATTGGGTGAGAAGACTGGGGTTCCTGCCGTAAAGGCACTAGAAAAGGGACTGAAGAACGTGAAGCCAGAGATTGAAGTGCGATCTCGACGGGTTGGTGGTTCTAACTACCAGGTGCCAACACCCGTGCTAGAAGGCCGACAGATGGCTTTGGCTTTCCGCTGGATCATTGCAGCAGCTCGTGGAGCGAGAAAGAACCAGCCAATGAGCAAGGTTCTAGGACGTGAGTTAATTGATGCCTACAATAGTGAGGGTATGGCGATGCGGAAAAAAGAGGAAGTGCAGAGAATGGCCGAGGCAAACCGAGCATTTGCTCACTTTGCTTGGTAGGGGATTTAAACTTGAATATGGACAGGGGGCGAAAGCTCCCTGTTTTGTTTGAACGGGGTAGGAGGGGATACTTTATGCTAGTTCGGTAATATTACATATATGTAATATTTGGGATTTGGGCAAATGAGAACCAAAGTAGGAACGTAACGGCACTATTTACTGTTTATCTGGGAAATGGACTTCTTCAGTAGGTTATTAACATTCACCGCCTTGTTCCGGAGTTTTGCACTCCTCACGATTATCAAATAGCGCCCAGTCGGAATGTCCATCTCATTTGAGAGCCTGAGGATTGCTGCGCGCAGGCGGCGCTTGATTCGGTTTCGTACTGTGGCGCGCTTATCTACGCCTCTGGATATACTAATCCCAAACAACACCTCGTCCTTATCGGACCCATCCTTTGAGTAGGCTAGATTGAAGTATTCTCCTTTCACGTACTTGCCATGCTTGGCTAGAGGAGGGATGAATTCTGATTGTAGTCGTAAGCGTTTTGGAAGCATCAACGGATTATATCAGAAGCTCTTTTCGGAGCTTCAGCATTGTCCGATGTAGGATTGTGCCTACGTTTGACTCTGAGATATTGAGCTTCTCGGCTATCAGCTTGTTGGTATAACCATCGTAGAACTTCATATAGATGATGCGTTGTTCCTTTTGGGGGAGCTTCTTCAATACTGCTTGTAGGACCCTTGTCTCGAAGTAGAGTTCCGCCTCCTCTTCCGGTGATCTGCGGGTAGAGACTAGTTGCATTGTATCTGTGATTCCCGTTGTATTGTCTCTGGCTTGCTTGCGGAAGAAGTCGGTTAAGGTGTTGCTGGCGATACGGTAGAGCCAAGCTGAGAAAGAGTATCCCTGCCACTTGAATTTCTGAATGTTCTTTAGTGCTTTCTCGAAGGTGACTGATGTAAGGTCATCAATAACGCTTGCCTTATTAAGTTTTACGGCAAAGAAACGTCGGATGTGCGGGTGATAATGATCGTAGACTGGGCCAAATTGCTCAGGGTCTTGTTTAGCTGCTTCCACATATTTCCGCTCAATTTTGGGCTCCATCGATACCTTACTCACGTTATTGATGTCGGATCAAATGATTAAACTTGCGCAGTATCTTGGTTTTGAGCCCTCGAAGTATGACAGTGTCATCTGGCTGAGGAGAGTAGTTTTTGGGGTTAATGAACAGGTTTTGCCAATTGACTAGTTCCAGATATTGAAGATCACTAGGATTATCAGTGAAGATGATCTTGCGATCTGGAGTTGCCACTAATTCGAGCACTGCCTTGATACTGATTGGGAAGTAGTAGTGGGTGGCGTCGACGATTACCGCGCCTTGGACTCCCTTGAGAAAATCTATCCTCGCGCGGGGGAATTCGAGATCTTCCAGGATTATGGCTGCAATTTCTTTATCAACATCGAAGTAGCTTCCGATTCGAATGGCTAGATCTTTGTAGTTTTCGAGACTATCAGAGAGTTGCTTTGGAGTTAGTGTCTTATTGGCCAGGATAATTTTTTGGTCAGGACCAGTAATGAGTTTTACTTTCGGCTGCAACACATCTATCCAGTATTTCTGGATCTCCAAATCGACGGTATCTAGTTCAAGAATAAGGAAGTGGGAGAACGGTTGCAGCCGCTGAAGCTGCAAATATGTCTTGATTATGACCCAAAGCCACTCAATTCCAGTTCTTGGGTATCTCGGGTAATTAATAACTGCCAAAGGCACGCTAAATTCGGCCTCTGGGGTCTCTAGATTGCGTCTAGCGGGGTAGTTTGAGTTGATTACCTCAAATATCAATTCTCTAGCTACTGAAGTCTCTCCTGTCCCAGTGATGGAAATGATCGTAGGCTGATGCTTGGCTATCACCTTTTGGGTGAGCCGGCTTAAGATGTTCCTTAAGTATGAACGAAAATTGGCGCGCATAGGTTACCTCCTATCGCCATTATAACGAGAA
>Ga0255382_10022_pt2 | contig 16379 bp, 10 predicted proteins | sample ANMaggSeSYBR01H9_FD_182101 | JGI IMG/M metagenome (GOLD analysis project Ga0255382, IMG submission 182101) | Sediment cell enrichment communities from methane seep in Santa Monica Basin, California, United Staets - ANME aggregate JGI... | ecosystem: Environmental > Aquatic > Marine > Cold seeps >... | reverse complement strand
GAAACAAAAAAATGAACAGAAGGTAGCGAAGAAAGCAAAGAAGAAAAATTTGCCGCAGAGAGCACCGGGGACACAGAGAAATTAAGATTTAACAGCCACAAAAAAGCACAAAAGGCACAGAAAAAGAAAGTTGTGAGTGGTGAGAAAGAGGGGACGGATAAAGAGGTAAAGAGCACCTCTCTGAAATACAGAAAGGTGGCACCCGGCGCGATATATTTTTCCACTAAAGCTGCAACCCATTTATTTGCAATATGTTACAGTTAATCTTGTGTCGCCCCTGCGGGGCTATAAAATTATTTCTGCAATTTTACCCACGGCTACCGCCGTGGGCTAACATAGTTCGCCCCTATGGGGCTTTGTTAAAAAAAACCTTTTTAAAAGCATGGCATTAAGTTACGCTGTAGTATTAATGTCTGCCTATTTCCTGTATATTCTCCAGTGAATCATACACCGGTACGCCGCATTCCCGCAACCTTTCATGTGATTGGTGTCCGCAACTCAGCAATACACAATCGACCCCCATCGCGCAGGCCACTTCATAGTCGTGCAGCATGTCGCCGACAAACAACACCTCTTGTTTTTTATAAGGCAGTTTGTCTATCCATTTTCGGCCGTTCTCAACCTTGCTGTGGGCGTAGTAATCGTTCAGCCCGATAAGTTTTATAAACCACCGTTCAAGCTGAAAAATCGCCACGGCTTCTTCCAGCCGCCGCTGATGATAGGCCGAGAGTACCGAATGCGTCAGGCCGGCGTTAGTCAAAGAGCGTAAAAATGTTTCAGCCCCTTGTTGAAGGCGGCACTGCGGAAGATAGCGGACGTAGCCTTTCATATATTCATCAGCCACTTTTTCGTAAGATTCCTTAGTAAAATCAAACCCCAGCCGGCGATAAAAATCTATTACCGGAAAACCAACATTCTCTCTGTACCGCTCTATTGTAAGTTTGGGCAGGCGACGTTTATTAAGCATACCGTTCACTACTGCCACGCACTCGTGCACATCGTTCAGCAGTGTTCCGTTCCAGTCCCATATAATATGCTTGTAGTCGCCCATATATGCTATATTCGTCGTCTTTCTATCAATACCGCCCAATGACCCCTATCCGGCGCATGCAGCGACACCTTTTGGCCGCCCTTAACCACCTTGGCCCTTCTGCAGGACTGCCATTGGCTTTTGGCGATGTCCAGCCATCTTATAATAAATGATCCCTTGGCCTCGGACAGGTCCAGGTCAACCGCTCCGCCGTCGGGGAAATATACCGCGTATTGTTTGCCGGGGACACAAGCCAAATAGGCTTCGTTATCACCGCAATTGGATAGCAGTCGGCTTTTGGAGTCCGGCACGGCATTGAAAATGTCAAATCTCGCCGTCAGCAGTCGCATACTCTTTATATGAGCCTGGGCCTCCTCACCAAGCCCCAGGCCCCAGCGAGGTCTGTGAAAACGGCTGGAGGCCGAGCCGCCAATGATATTACGCCAGAAACATTCGCACGCGTGGCGAGTCGTGGATTTCTCCCATGAGCCGGTGTCGGCGCCGTATATCTTTGTATGGTTGATAGGTCGAGGTTTTTTGGACAGGTAATTATACGCGAACTGAAGATTGTCCCAGTTTTTCCGGCCAAATGCGGCACTGTTCTGCGAGGCCTCGAAATACGGGAAAATCTCCGGCCGATCAAGTGAGTCCCGCTGCTGCGGTTTCTTCAGATCGATTTCCCAATACATCTCGGAAGTATAGACAGTAACACCCGCGGAGGCAGCCCTGGCCTTGATATATTTGGACCAGTACCAGCCCCATTCGGGCGAATAGTTCGGATGAATCTCATTAGTCATGCAGTAGAGTGCATGGTTACACGAAAGCGTATAAGAAAGTATCTTATCCACGAATTTCTGCTGGTATTTCAGTGCTATGGTGTCATTATTCAGTTTTGGCACGGTGAAAAAGAAATCGTGCTTTTTTTTACCGATATTACCGTAATCGGCTTTGAGAGATGTGTTCGACGTGGAGTAGTTGACATTATTACCAGGCTGCAATGGATGACGATCCCAAAACCGTTTATTAAAATCGTGAAAGGCCCAAACCTCGATCTGCACAATGATGTCGCGTTCTGCAGTAAGCCTTAACATATTCTCAAAACGATTCCAATATTCATCGTTCCATTGGTCCAGGTCATATCTGCCGTCAGCAGACTTTTTATAGGGCTGAACCTCAAAACCAAAGTCCGGTCTGGAACTCATGGTATTGCGGATATAATTTCCGCCTACTGACTTCAGCAGGTCCAGGTGCTCTTTGAGGTCAGGTATCTGAAAGAGACTGTCGTCTTTCGTCCCGCTCAGCAGCAGTACCGGCTTGCCCTTATACTGCCAATATCGCGGGTTTTTATGGCAGGGCTGAATCCTGTCCTTATTGGCTGCAACTGGAGCAGCTTTCCATATAACGGGATTCATCATTGCTCGCCACCATTCTTCCGTAGCGACTTTCCGATCTACGCTTGTAACGACAATAGCTCGGCCGTTGGGATCATCCCTGAACATCGGCATTTCATGGCCATGCCGTGTGGTCCAGCCGCCAAATGAGACTCGCTTAGCCGACCGCACATAGTCAGGCCGCATGAGTGATATCGCAGGCGGACCATCCGCATCACCCTCCGGCGCCACAACATCCGTCTGAAGAGCAAGCATATATTCACGTGCTTCGGTATCGGGTAAAGTGAGTAACCTGCTTTTGGGAACGCGAGGAAAAGGCCTAGTCTGAACCGTGAACTGAACCAGCCGAATCTTTTCAAGTACGATAAAGGCAGCCCAGCCGTCTGACCACCCGTTGAAACCAGTCATTCCCTTGTTGTGATTGTCGAGCCAGGCTACCACGACCTTGTCGGCGATGGAATTGTCCAGGAGATAGGCGTCGGCCACCACTGTTAGTGGTCCCCCGACGCAGACAACGAGCGGCTTGGCTGGGGTTGCCTTGCCTGCCTGCTCAACTATCCGACGGCTGCCGGGCGAACCAAGGGGCCTGGTGTCCTCAATCTTTCCCGATGCGGGTTTAATCAGATTCCCCTTTGTGCCGGGAATGGGATCGGGTATGTGGCGAAAGCCGCTGTTTCGGCCTCTGCGCACGATCTCCCGACGTTTTGCCACATGCGCAGCAAGGTCTTTTGCGGGCATATGCTCGTTATAAGGCGCCACAGACGACGATGTACTGATCCCGAGGTATTTGATATCCCCGGCAGTAGCCAGGGCCATCAGATACCAGTCAACATAGTCATTGGTAAAATCATTGTCGTATATGACCGGATTGGTGTTATCGTATGGCAGGACGGCATCTTTCGTCAGCAGTATGACCCACTGCCTGGTTCCCGGTGGCGTCAGCGCGACTATGCCTCCGCCCTTCAACGTTTTTTCCTTTGTCCAGCGACTCTGAGCAATGTTGAGCCACCTTGCTTTCAATTTCCCCCTGACATCGCTGATGTCCAGCTTTACCTTACCACCGTCCGGGAAATACACCGCGTATTCCTTTCCCGGATTTGCCAGGCAGTAGGCTTCGTTGGGTTTTCTGTCCGAAAGCAAATTATTGTGAGCCGTGCATGTAAAGATGTCCATACTGTCTGTGAGCATCCGCAGGCTGCGGATATTCGCCTGCGCCTTATCAGTCAGCCCTAAACCGGAAGATGGACGATGGAATCTTGCGGACGCCAGCCCGCCGAAAATGTTACGCCAGAACCGCTCTAAAGCGTCATAATCTCGCCCGTAACGACCGCCGACGCCATCCCGCGCTCCAGGCGGTGCATTGCGGTAAGGCTCATCCGAACCATATATCTTGACGTTGTTCATCGGACGGATTGGGTCAAGGTATGCCCGAACCTTTTCAATATTGTCCCAATGCTTCTGGCCGCGATTATGAGTGTTCTGCGAAATGTCACAGAACGAGTAGGTTTCGGGGTGATCGTAGGTTCTCTTGTGATGGTCATGCATAAGGTCATACTCGTCCCACATCTCCGTCGTATGCACTTCGACGCCGGCTTTCGACGCCTTGTTCTTTATGTAGTGCGACCAGTACGCCCCCCATTCGGCTGCTTCGCTTGTCTCGTTGTTCATGCAATACAGCACGTTCCCATATTTCAAGGAAATGGAGAGCATCCTGTCCACTTGCATCCGCTGATATTGCAGTACGACCTGATTGTTTTCCAGCTTTGGTGTTGAGCGGAAGAACGCATTTTCGTTTTTGCCGGCATGGGTTTTGATCACTTTTTTAAGGCCGGATTCCTCAACTGTGTAGTTGATATTGTTCTTTGGATTGTAGGGATTGCGGTTCCAGTTGGCTTGGGTGAAGTCAAACCGATCCCAAAGCTCTATTTGTACTATGATGTGTCGCTGGCTTGTCAATTTCAACAGGTTCTCAAAGCGTTGCCAATACTCATCACCGGGACGATTGAGATCGTATTTTCCGTCCTTTCTCTTATGGAAAGGCCAGACGTTACCCGGATCGCGTGAACTCATCGTGTTGCGGATGTAGTTGCCACCGACTGTTTTGAGCAAATCGAGTTGCTCCGTCAGCCGCGAACCGGTCCATTGGAACAGGTTATCATCGTTCGTCCCACCCAGCAACAGAACCGGCTTACCCTTATACTGCCAATAACGAGAGTTCTTATGGCAGGGCTGAATCCTGTCTTTATTGGCCAAAGCCGGGGCGGCATTCCTCTGTCGAGCCGTGGCCAGGCTCACATCCGAACATCCAAACACAGCCGCTACCGTAAGAAGACAAGCAGCCAATAACGTATTGATACTTTTCATTTTGACACCTTTCCTTTTATACCTTTCCATGCGGCGGGATCAGCCATGGCGGCTTGCCAGGCTCGCGTGCCGGCCTTTCCGTTCGCTTTTACCACGACAACCGCACGGCTATTTCCGTTTCGCTCCGCGGATACAAATGTGGGAATACGCACTGAGCCTTTCCCAAAACGCTTGTTTTCCCAACCTCCAAAAGCCACTCGTTTCACTTCGATAACATACTCATCGGTCAACAGCGGCAGCACCGGCTGACCGTCATTGTCCTCATCACTCGGTAATTCATCAGGAAACAGCGGGTGAATTTTCGCGATCATCCACCGCCTCAACGGTGTGTCAGGCAAGTTCTTTCGCAGCCAGTCCTTCGGCACTTTCGGTATGACCTGGCTCTGGGGGAACTGCACGTAGCGCAATCGCTGCAACACGATATAGTCAGCCCACGGGTCCTGCATTCCATTAAAGCCTTTCATATCTTTTTTGCTACCCAGTAAGGCGGCCACTACTACCTTATTTTCGATGGATGGGTCCAGAAGCCAGGCATCAGCCACTGCCGTCAACTGACCTCCACAGATTACTACCAGTGGGTTGCCGGGGTCGGCCTTATGCGCCTCACGCACAATGAGCCGGCTACCGTCCGAGCCGATTGTCCTGGTGTCCTCAATCTTTCCCGAAGGCGGCTGCCGCAAAGACACTTTCGGCCCCTTCACCGGATCAGGCAAGTGCGTCATACCGCTCCTGCGAGCCAGGCTTACCATCTGTTTCCGCTGGGTAACGAGTTTGTCGTATTTGTCGTAGCCGATACCGTTCACCGTACGCGTGGTAATCATGCCGACAAGTTGAATCCGACCGGCGCTGGCCATTGCCATTAGTACCTCGTCGGTATATACGTCCTCCGTCTGATCATTATCATGAATGACTCTCATAACTCCCTTATGTTTTCCATACGGCAGGACAGAATTTTTTGTCAGTAGTACGGCCCACTGCCTGGTTCCCGGTGGCGTCAGCGCGACCATACCTCCGCCCTTAAGCGTTTCTTCTTTTGACCACCGACTATGAGCAATGTTGAGCCACCTCACTTTCAATTCCCCCTTGACATCGCTGATGTCCAGCTTAACCTCGCCTCCGTCCGGGAAATAGACCGCGTATTTCTTACCCGGGTTTGCCAGGCAGTAAGCTTCGTTGGGCTTTCTGTCCGAAAGCAAATCACTGCGAGCCGAGCACGTAAAAATATCCATATCATCCGTAAGCAGTCGCAGGCTGTGGATATTCGCCTGCGCCTTTTTACCGAGACCCAGTCCCGCAGGTGGTCGATGGAACCTGGCAGACGACATCCCGCCGAAAATGTTGCGCCAGAACCGCTCCACACCGTCCACATCCGCCCGGAACCATCTTTGAGGACCGGTATCGGCCCCATAGATTTTGACGTTGGTCAACGGACGAACGTTATCGGCGACACGGGACAACTGAAGCCGCACACTGTCCCAGTGCCGCTGACCCCTTTTGTGGCTGTTTTGCGAAACATCAACAAACGAATAGGTCTCCGGGTGGTCGAACGTGGCATGGGGTATCGGCGGATTTTTATCAAGATGATCATACCACATCTCCGTTGTCTGAATGTCAACGCCGGCCTCTTTAGCCTTTGTTTTGACATACTCCGACCAGTATTTCCCCCACTGCGGCGTTGCCGCCGTTTCATTGTCCATGCAGTAGAGGACATGGCCGAACTTCAGCGAGTAGGAAAGCATCTTATCGACGAAACGCCGCTGATACTTCAACACGGTTTTCTGGTTCCTTACCGCCGGCACCGACTGGAAGAAAACGTTTTCGGAATGGCCGGGGCGATGGTCAACCACTTCGGAAAGCCCTGTCTGTTCAACTGTATAGTTAATATTGTTCTTCGGGTTAAAAGGATGCCGCGGCCAGAATTCCCGATAGAAGTCGTATGTGGCCCATATCTCTACCTGTACGATAATGTCCCGTTCGTGAGTTACTTTGAGGAAGTTCTCAAGCCGCCGCCAGTATTCATTGTCCCATTGGTCGAGGTTGTATTTCCCGCTCACTTTTTTAAATGGCCAGACATTGCCTTCATCGCGGCTGCTCATAGTGCAGCGGACGTAGTTGCCGCCGACTGATTTGAGTAGATCGAGTTGCTCGGTCAGCCGCGAACCGGTCCATTGGAACAGGTTGTCATCGTCCGTCCCGCCCAGCAGCAGGAGCGGCTTGCCCTTATACTTCCAATAACGCGGGTTCTTATGACAGGGCTGAATCCTGTCTCTGTTAGCCGTGACTGGAGCGGCAGCCGCACCTTGCCTTACCAGCAGCACGACCCACGGACCGGACCCAGGTGGGCGCAGAGTAACGCTCTGGCCGGCTTTGAGTACCTGCTGTTTTCCCCACTTGCTGGAGGATATCTCCAGCCAGCGGATTGTACCCGGCCTCTTCAGCAGACTGATATCCAGCTTAACCTCACCGCCGTCCGGGAAATAGACCGCATACATCTCCCCGGGTGTCGCCAAGCAAAAAGAACCCTCGGCTCCGCGATGTAAGAACAGATCGTTCCTAGGCTCGGTTCGAAAGATGTCGAACGTGCTCGTGAACTCCCTGGCCGTGCGAATCGTCTGCTGCGCGACCTCGTTGAGCCCGAGCCCGATCAGAGGCCGGTGGAATCTCATGCTCGCACAGCCGGCGAAGATGCACTTCCAAAAGCGGTCCACGTTCAGCGCGGGGTTGGCGGGTCGAGGCGGCCGCCCACAACCGTATATTTTAACGTTGTTCATGGGCCGCAGGCAACCGTGCTGGAGTAAATTGTGTCGAAACCAGGCAAGCCTGTCGCTGTGCGTCTTTCCAAGGAGCCAGTGGTTTTGCGAGATGTCTGTGAATGAGAATATTTCCGGGTGTGTGTATGTGATCGCATGCGAGGGATCGCGTAAGTCCCAGGCGTCCCACATCTCGGTTGTGTGTATGCGCGCGCCACGCTTGCGCGCTTCGTGGGCGATGAATTGCCCCCAATGCAACGCCCACGCCGCGGGCGCACGAGTCTCGTTGTCGATGCAGTAGAGCACGTTGGGAAACGGCAGCGAGACATCGAGCACCTTACGCACGAAGGCCTCTTGGAACCCAAGTAGCACTTTGTCGTCTTTCGCCCCCGGCGGCGAAAGAAAGAACGGCTGAGGTGGCCTCTGCGCCACACGGGACTTCAAATGCTCCACGAGCCGCGTGTCATTTGACGTGTAGTTCACATTCCGGGCAGGGTTGAACGGGTTGCGCAGCCAATGCTTGCCATAGAAATCATATGTGGCCCAGATTTCGACCTGCACGATAATATCCCGTTCGTGGGTAAGTTTGAGGAAGTTCTCAAACCGCCGCCAGTATTCATTGTCCCATTGGCCGAGGTTGTATTTCCCGTTCACCTGCCTGAACGGCCACACATTGCCCTCGTCCCGGCCGCTCATCGTACAGCGAACGTAATTGCCGCCGACTGATTTGAGCAAATCGAGTTGCTCGGTCAACCTCGAACCGGTCCATTGGAACAGGTTGTCATCGTCCGTCCCGCCCAGCAGCAGGACAGGCTTGCCCTTATACTTCCAATAGCGCGGGTTCTTATGACAGGGCTGAATTCTGTCTTTATTGGCTGCAACTGGAGCAGCAATCTTTTGTCGGACCACAGCCATGCTCACATCCGGCCGACAGGCGACAACAGCCATAGTGATAAAACAGGCAACCATTAACATTTTAAAATACTTCATACCAACTCCTTTCGCCGACTCGATGGTTTTGACCGCCATATAACTCCTCCGTGAAGCGGTTCCTTAACTCACAACTCACTTATAATTTGTGAACTGCCTCAATAATACTTCTGTGGTCCATTTGACCGCGTTAGCCACGACAACCTTGCAGTCGCTCTTGGCCTTTTTCTTGACGTCTTTGCATAACACACTTCCATATTCTTTTTTAAATTGCTTATACACCTTCCGAATCAGGTTGTGGGCCAGTTTGTTTTTTTGGAAATTCTCTCTGCCGCAGGCCCATCCGATTACCATCCCCAAACCTGTAAACGCCCCACAACTCTGCACCTCTTTCGGCGTCGCTCCGCCGTCCAGACAACCGGCAGCCCGAAACAGTCCCATATCTTCCGGGATAAACTCTATAGCCTTTTGCAGGGCCGCTACTGTACAACGACAGCAACCTCCATGTTTTTTCTCGAGGTCATAACCTGACTTATATGCCGTTTCTATTATTTGCTCACTTCTGCCCCCGATGTCGAATTTGTCGTTCTTATCCAACACCTTAAATTCGACTTTATATATCGTCTTTTGTCCTTTTTTCATTGACTCGCCTTTTTCTGCTTTCTTATTCTCCGTGCCTATAGCTTCGCTCTCCGGCAACTGTGCCTGTTCGCAGGAATTATCGTCGGCTTTCAGTAAAACCTTTTCCGCGATTAACTTTTTCTACGCCACCCATCTTTCTCACAACCCACAACTATTTAATTATCGCCTTGCCGTTACCGCGTTTGACCTTACCCAGCAGGTAAGGCTTTTCTCCCAGCTTGCGTAAATGTGTCATAATCGAACGGGTATGTTTCGGCCGCACAATCAGCACGAAACCAATCCCCATATTGAACACCCGATACATCTCTTCTTCCTCGATTGGCCCCAGCTTTTGTAATAATCCGAATATCGGCGGTACATCCCACTTTTTATTGATTACCACATCGTGTTTGCTACCGATAACCCGCGGAATATTGCCTACCAGGCCACCACCGGTAATATGAGCCATCGCCTTGACTACTTTTTTAACCTTGTATTTCCTCAACAGTGCCACTATCGCCTTGACATAAATTCGCGTCGGTCGTAGTAGTGCCTCTCCCAAGGTCTCGCCAAGCTCATCGATATATTGTCCCGTTTTTAATTTGGCCTTATCGAAACAGACGCGCCGTACAAGCGAATAACCGTTTGAGTGCAGACCGCTTGACGCCAGTCCGATCACTGAATCGCCCGTTTCCACGTGTTCACCGGTAATGAGCCGTTTTTTCTCAACCACTCCAACCGCGAAACCGGCCAGGTCGAACTCACCTTTGCGATACAAGTCCGGCATCTCCGCAGTCTCACCCCCCAACAATGCGCAGTCCGCATGGAGACACCCTTCAGCGATTCCCGCCACAAACTCGTTTATCTTCTCCGGCGCCAGATTATTAACCGCGATATAGTCCAGAAAAAACAGTGGCTCCGCCCCCTGAACCAGCATATCGTTCACGCTCATCGCCACCAGATCGACCCCGACTGTGTCGTAACGCCTCATTTTTTGCGCCACCTTGATCTTGGTGCCCACCCCGTCCGTACAGGCCACCAATACCGGCTCGCGATAATTCTTTTTGAATATCTTCTCGTCGTAATCCAGTCGAAACAGGCCCGCAAAGGCATTGTGCAGATGGATAACCCGCAGTCCGTGCGTCCGCCGCACGTTCGCTTTGATCATTTCCACCATGCGATCGTTCGCGTCAATATCCACCCCCGCCTGCTGATATGTAATGCTTTTAGTCATTCGATTACCGATAGTAAAATGTTTTGTCTGCTAATCTCTGCTTATAGAATTGATATGTTTTCTCAAGACCTGCTTAACGTAGTCAGGTATTTTTTCACCCTTTTCTTTTGCTGCTTTAGATATCGATTCATAGTCAACGACTTCTTTATCAATCCAAATGAGATCAAGACGCTTTATTTCCCTCATAGCAATATGATCGTATTCTACTGGATTAGACCAATAACAGGTTTTGCAAATATCAATATTTTTATCATTTAAGGAGTTGTAGCAATGTTCACATGACCAAGATTTTGCTCTGTTACAAGAACCACAAAGCGGCATATACTCCTTCACGCTAATACTTGAAGAAACCTTATCTCCTGCTATTTCATAGGGTATTCGGTGATCTATTTGCAAATATCTATTTTCGTACCTGGTATTGCAAATAGCACATTTCCCTTTGTATGTTTCAATAACTTGTTTTTGTAAAGTTTTTGAAAAAACCTTTCTGCCGCCTATTTGACCGCTTCTGATTTTGTTTGTATCTCCAAATCTATATCCCGATATCTTTTTCCCATCCCTGCTTTTTGTCCAAAACATTTCGAGAGGTAAACCTTGCTCTCTAACGTCGCGAACAGCTCTTGGCGGGTGTTTATAACCATAACCCTCTATATCCTCAGTTGTAATACTCCCGTACTTCAATATATGATCGACTACTATTCTCGATCGCTTACCAGTGATCTGAGCAGCTTTACGAAGAGTTTTCTGGGGGATTTTCGACTTGCTCATAGTTATGTAAAAATGGGGAATTCTGGATGTTTTTTCAAACTCTTTGGTATTTCGCCTAAAGATTCCATTAGAGCCGGCGATAGATATAAAGATTCGTATGTTTGATGAACTCTACCTAATAATGTCGCCTGGGTTGATCGTCCAGCATGAATTTCCACCTTTTCCAGATTAAGTTCACATGGCAGACACTCACCATAGACCTTTTCTCCTGTTCGTCCATCATAACTTACTATAAAAGCGACTCTTTTATTATTCAACTTTTCCAGAGCAACAACAAATTCGTCAAACTCAACACTCTGGCAATATCGATTATCGCGTGTATCACAAACACCTTGATATGGCGGATCCATATAAACAAGATCATTGTGAGTAACATTGTCAAGAATTTCTCTATAATCATAACAGGATATTTTTGTTTTACCTCTCAATATCTCAGAAGCAATTTTGATATTTTGTTCCATTCTGTCAGGATGCATCCCTTTTCGCCGGTTGTCCGGACTGTTATTAAATTCACCTTTTCTGTTGTAACGTATCGCAGCCTTTATACATCTTGCAAGGAGGTACAAAAAATAATGAGGCTCATCAGTCTTGTTAAATTCGTGTCTGATATAATCGTAATAAGATCGCTCTTTTCCGATTTGTTCCAACCAAAGAAATCTGTATTCAGCAACTAATTTATCCGGTTCATTTAATATTGATTTCCATAAATTGTAGATTGGCTTGTGAATATCGTTCAATAGAAAATGATCCGCTTTCCCAAGATAGGCCGTCGCAAGAGATATTGCGCCTGAACCCGCAAATGGCTCTACCAAACGCTTTGTGCCGGAAGGAATACATCCTACAATCTCACTCGAGAGCATCCTCTTGCTGCCCTGATACGGAAATGGATGTGGAACTCCCCTGATTGCTCCCATATTTTCCTCAATTCATATCGCAACAGTTATATAAACAACAAGATACAACAATAATTATCATTCTAAATCTTCTTTTGATGATATACAAACAAAATAATTATTATTCAATTAATCGATTCTGGAAGGGCTTAAAGACGTATTTTCTAAACGCCTTATCCACTGGAGCAGGATAGTTCAATATATAATGCTTTTCTCATTTTTCATTTCTCAATATCAACGTCTCTCCCGTCATCTCCTGTGGTTTTTCCAGGCCCATAATCTGTAGTGCTGTGGGAATCACATCGGCCAGCCGTCCATCATCTCTGAGCCGACAGTTTTTGTATTCTTCGTCAAAAACAATAAGCGGCACCGGCCCTGTCGTATGCGCCGTATAAGGCCCGTTCGTCGTTACATCATACATCATCTCCAGGTTTCCGTGGTCGGCCGTAACAATTGCTGACCCGCCCATCTCTCGAATTTTATCTAATATTTTCCCTACGCAGCTATCGACAACCTCGGCCGCTTGCACTGCCGCCTCCATAATGCCCGTATGCCCAACCATATCAGGATTAGCGAAGTTAATGACCATCACATCATATTTATTGCTGTCGAGCCGCTCCAACACTATTTTAGTTACTTCATACGCCGACATTTCCGGCTTCAGATCATAAGTTCTGACCTTGGGCGACGGAACAATCTGGCGGTCCTCGCCCGGAAAGGGCGGCTCGGTATAATCGTTGAAGAAAAAGGTAACATGCGCGTACTTCTCGGTCTCGGCGCAACGAAACTGTTTCAGTCCCAACCTTGACCAGTAATCACCCACGACATTCTTCATCTTGGGCGGTTTGGGAAATGCCACCGGTGCCGGAATCGTCGCGTCATATTCCGTCATGCACACATAGTAAAGGTCCAGCATCTCGCCCCGATCGAACGCCGTAAAAGCCGGATCAACAAATGCCCTTGTGATCTCACGCGGCCGATCACCCCGAAAATTAAAGAAAATAATCGAATCCCCTTCCTCAATCAGAGCCAATGGTTGAGAATCCTCGCCGGTAATCAGTACCGGTTTGACAAACTCATCCGTAACATTGTTATCGTAGCTTTCCTGGATAGCCTCTTCGACGGAAGCTGATTTATTACCCTTACCGTAGCGCAGGCATTGATATGCCTTTTCAACCCGCTCCCATCGCTGATCCCGATCCATCCCATAGAACCGCCCCATCACCGTAGCGATACTGCCAACCCCGATCTCCCGCATTTTAGCTTCTATCTCCATTAGATAGCCTTTGCCGCTGGAGGGCGGCGAATCGCGGCCGTCGGTCAGGGCATGCAAAAACACACGATCAAAATTCTTACGCTTGACAAGTTCCAACAAACCGTATAAATGACCTAAAAGTGAATGCACACCTATATCGCTGGTCAACCCAATCAGGTGCAACTTACTGTGGTTCTGTTGGCAACGGTTAATAGCTTCCAGCAGAACCTCGTTCTCAAAAAAACTGCCGTCCTGAACGGCTCGGCTCAATCGCATCGATTCCTGATAGACTGTCCGACCGGCCCCTATATTCTGATGGCCAACTTCGCTGTTACCCATAGTCCCTTTAGGTAGGCCCACATCATCGCCACTGCATGCGATCAGACAATCAGGATATTCCTGACGGAGTTTATCATCCACAGGAGTATTAGCCTCCCGTGTGGCATCATAGAGTTGCAGTTCCGGATCGCTGTTGTAACCCCAGCCGTCGCGAATAATCAGAACGAAAGGCCGGGTACGTAATTTTACTGTCTCTGTCTCTAATGGTTCACTATGCGTTTTTCGTTTGTTATCGGTCATTATAGTCAAACTTTCTCCGTTTTTTTTCCGTTTTTTCCATCATGTTGCCTGAAAACAACATAGAATTTGCCATTTTTGCGTCTTCCAGGCCGGTGTAAGCTTTGTCAAAAAGCAATAATCGGGTATATTACAGGTAGGTATACTACAGGGAAATACCTTATATGGGTATAATTTTTTTCGTAGGTACCGGAGGGAGAAAATTTGCTGTACGAAAGAATTTCAGTCTCACATTTGCCTTGGTATTGCCCCCAGCCTGTCGGTACTCTGTTACTAAATCGTTCGTTGCCGTTATCACGTCGGCTTTCGTTTGCCCAAAGACTTCCATCTTCCCTGCCGGCGGTTATTATTATTTTGTTTGTTCTACTGACGGTGCGGTCTCGCCATTTACCGATTTTTTCCCTGGCTGATGAAGCTGCCACAGTAGCGGTTAATTCAATTCTAAAAAGGGCCGACGATGCAATGTCCCGTCAGCTATGGGACACTGCCGAACGTTATTTTCAACAGGCGATGGTCGCCGGCGAGACAACCACCGGCGAGACAATCACCGGCAAATACATTCACGAACGACTGCAATGGTGCCGCGCCAACCTCTCACTTGAAGAACGCTACCATGACGACTCTGTCGCCCGGCAGATACAATCAATCACACCGGAGCAGGCCCGGACTCTCTTAAGCCGGACAATCACGTTGATTCAGGAGAATTATTATCAAACTTTTGACTTTAAGGGGTTATTGGCAAAATCACTCCTGCAGCTTCAGGCGGCAACGGAAAACCCACAGGTTTTTCGGCAATATCCGGTTAGCGACCAGTCTCTTACACAACTCCGGCATCAGATTAAAATATTACGCGGCAGGCTGCTTAATCTGCCGGAAAACGATATAGCCAGTCTCGAACCCATGTTAAATTCACTGCGTAATATCAGTGTTGATGGCGGCCTGACAGAATCCTGGCCTACGCTGGAACTGGCCTACGCCCTTACCGATAACCTCGATACCTACTCATATATGCTTTCGCCCAGCCGGTATTGCGCACTCCGCGACCGATTAAGCGGTTCTTATGTTGGAACCGGACTTGACCTTATCCTTGCCGGCGAATATCCATTGGTATTCGACGTCGTTGATGACAGTCCTGTCTGGAAAGCCGGTGTCGAACCGGGCGATCTTATACTTGCTGTCGATGGAATCGAATGTAAAAATAAAACCGACGGCGAAATCAGTAAATTACTGACTGGAGAAACCCGCACCAGCACCAATATTATGCTTCAAAGAGACCAAAAAGTTTTTTCTGTCTCGATATCTCGTACCATGATCGCGTCGCCGAGCGTTAGATATATACGCATGTTAAATGAGCAAACCGGTTTTATGCGGGTTGCGAATTTTGACCATGATACCGCCCTGGAGATGAGACGCGGCATCGAAAAATTAAGACGGCTTGGAGCGAAGTCTTTATTGATTGATCTTCGTAGTAATGGTGGCGGTGTTATGACATCAGCCATTGATGCCGTTCGTCTTTTTATTGACAGCGGCACAATCGTAACGGTGCAAACGGCAGATGAAACAATAAAATATACCGCTGGTGGCGATAACTTTACCTGTTATAGGTTGCCTTTGGTCCTTCTTGTGGACGAAAAAACCGCCAGCGCCGCCGAAATCTTCGTCGCGGCACTGCAGGATCACCGCCGAGCCGTCGTAATTGGTAAAAAAACACTGGGGAAAGCCGTTGTGCAGACAATTTTTAACCTGAAACCCGCTCGAAGCGCCCTTTGTATTACCACCGCCAAATACTTCCCGCCTAATAAATATGACTTCCATCAAAAGGGACTTACACCCGACATCACACTCGAAAAAGACCCCTTACCTCTCTTGGATGACACTCGTCAGCAGAATATGAAGAGTTATCTTTCCCCTGAAAACACAGCCATCAAAGTAGCTGTGAACATCTTACACTGACCAAAAACAAACTTCTATATACCAATCCTGAATGAAAACACCCGGTAGCGGTTTTTATAATTTCGCAATTGGCAGTGTGTTATAGTTGGCCCTGCCACATGATTTTAATCTTATCTTGTTTATCAGGTTTATCCTGTCTGAAAGCAATTCTGCGAACGGTTACCATTCGGAACAATGTTATTTGTCGAGTTTCTATCAGCCAAATTGTTACATTCTTACGCATAGAAGTAAAATTTTTATACAAATATTAAATATTTTTCGATTTTATCTATAAATCTGCTATTGATTACCAAATCAAACAACATTACTTGTTTTTGTTGTTTTTTTGTTTTTGCTTTCGAATGAATTATATTAAAAGTGAATATCATTAACTGTATTTGTCAGAATAGACACAATATAATGAAGTTACTAATGCATATATGACGATAGAATAAAGCACGGATATCAATACAGATAAGTAACAATCGCCTGATAATTAGCTTTTGTAAGACCGAATAACTCGACCGCTTAATATTGCCAGGGGGAATACCTAAAAAGGTTGTCAGATGCGCCTGCGGGTCCAGGTCGATCAGGATAACTTTCCTGCCCCGCTCGGCCAGTTTCGCCGCCCGGTT
>Ga0255382_10017_pt2 | contig 16540 bp, 12 predicted proteins | sample ANMaggSeSYBR01H9_FD_182101 | JGI IMG/M metagenome (GOLD analysis project Ga0255382, IMG submission 182101) | Sediment cell enrichment communities from methane seep in Santa Monica Basin, California, United Staets - ANME aggregate JGI... | ecosystem: Environmental > Aquatic > Marine > Cold seeps >... | reverse complement strand
CATCTACATAAGATGAGCCAGCATCGCAATCGCCATTGTACACACCTGAAACAGATCCTTCGTGTGAACCAGTGTCAAGAATATCAGCAAGATCAGTATCAGGATCTAAGCCGGCAGCCTTGAGAGAAATACTGGGAATGATCCAACCGCTGGTGCTGAGTGCATCTGCACGGCAGAAAGTCTTACCAGCCAGTTCGTCAATTGATTCTATGCCACTGTCGGCATGGACGAATACCTGTCCATTGTAGAACGGTGCGCCATAGCGTGCAGAAACCAATTCGACTTCAGCAACTCCGCGCCCAGAAGCCATGATGTAGGCAAATGTAGCCAGAGAGGCCATATGGGCTTTGGGTGGATCACTGGAAAGAGCTTCAATTACGCCGGCATATTCAGTGGCAACAAAGGGTTCCACCACAAGGCCAGTTTCTTCGAAGATGATGGCAGCTACGTCTTCAAAACCTGAAACCACGCGCTCAGTCTCACCAGAAGGAACTACTGCCCAGATAATGGGATTTTCTTCAGTGCCCAGTTCAGCTTTTGCGGGACCGCAAGAGGCCACAAAGAAGCTCATGAGAATCAGAAGAGTTACTACAGCCAATATTGATTTTTTCATTTTATCCTCCAGAATAAAATAATCAGTGATTGTTTAATTTCCATACAAGAACTAACTTGATTATAACGAATTAATCTATTTTTAACCAGACAATTTGTCAATAATGCTCAAGTAAATCACAAATTTTTCATATCTCTATAAAAGAAAATTAACTGAATAGCTGCTGTTCTCATTTCAACCACGACCAAACCCATTAGATTGAGAAGCGAAATCATCCCTCTTTTCACACAAGATTGGAACTGTTTCATCTTCTGTGTCAAACTGTCTCACCTATGTTACAATCGCACTAAATCTAGTCGATTGTCTCGGAGGAAATGAAAATGTCTGAACCTGTATTAATTTGTGTCGCCTGGCCTTATGCCAATGCAGATATTCACGTAGGGAATATGACCGGTTCCCACCTCCCGGCCGATATTGTTGCCCGTTATCACCGCATGCACGGCCGTCAGGTTTTGATGGTTTCTGGTTCAGATGCCCATGGAACACCCATTACTGTTCGTGCGGATGCTGAGAAATCGACACCCATTGAAGTCTATCAACATTTCCACAACCATTTTTTGGATCTTTTCCAAAAAACCGGAATTATGTATGACCTCTATACCAGCACCCATACCATCAATCATCAGGATACTGCCCAAAAAATATTTACCGTGCTCAAAGACAACGGCTTCCTTTATAAAGACATGCAAAAACAGTGGTATTCATCAGCTCAAAAACGCTTCCTGCCTGATCGATATGTTGAAGGTACCTGCTATATCTGCGGTTATGACAACGCCCGTTCTGATCAATGCGACAAATGCGGCAGCCTGCTCGAAAGCGAGAAATTGGTTAACCCGCGTTCCAAAGTTGATGGTTCTACTCCGGAATTACGTGAAACAGAGCATTTCTTCCTTGATCTGGGGAATTTGGAGCCAAAGATTGTTCAATTCCTTAAAGAACGAGAAAGTTACTGGCGGCCAAACGTATTGCGTCAATCTTTAGGACAAATTGAAAATAACCCCCTGCGTGGACGTGCCATTACTCGTGACATCTCTTGGGGTGTCCCCGTTCCTGTCGAAGGCTGGGACGATAAACGACTGTACGTATGGTTTGAAGCAGTAATCGGTTACCTTTCTGCCACCATCGAATACAGCAAAATTACCGGTAATCCTGATCAATGGCGCGAATGGTGGTTAAATCCCGATTCGAAGACTTATTACTTTATCGGTAAAGACAATATCCCCTTCCATGCCATCATCTGGCCCGCAGAACTGATGGGATGCGGCATCGATTTTGATGCCATGATGGGCGCTGAAGACCCCAAGCCTTTTGTGCTGCCGTATGACGTACCTGCCAACGAATTCATGAATATGGAGGGTCAAAAAATCTCTGGCAGCCGCAACTGGGGCGTGTGGGTATTGGATTATCTCGAACGCTATGATCCCGATCCTTTGCGCTATTACCTGACCATAACCATGCCCGAAACGCGAGACTCTGATTGGTCGTGGGAAGATTTTTACAACCGCAATAATGGAGAACTAATCGCGACATGGGGCAACCTTGCTAACCGTGTCCTCGGCTTTGCCTATAAACGATTCGATGGAGTCGTGCCGGATCCAGGCGAATTAACCGAGATGGACACAACTCTGTTGGAAAATATAGAAAAAGGCTTCGAAACCGTTGGGGAATTGATCGAAGCCGTCAAGATGCGTGCCGCATTGGCAGAAGTTGTCCGGCTCGCCAGTGAAGTCAATAAATACCTGGATTCTACCGAACCCTGGAAAATGATTAAAAAAGATCATGCGGCTGCTGGCCGCGCCATCTTCACAGCCATGAAAGCGATAGACTCGCTCAAAACACTGTTCGCCCCCTTCCTGCCCTTTACGAGTGAGAAACTGCATGGCTTTTTAAACTACGATTATCCATTGTTCGGCAAACCCTTTATACAGGATGAGAAAGATCAGCTCGGAGAACACACTACCCTGCGCTACGACCCTGACAAGTCTGCCGGTGAATGGAAACCCAGCAACCTGCAACCCGGGCATACCTTCCAAAAGCCAACTCCTCTTTTTAAAAAATTAGAGCCCACCATTGTGGCTGAAGAACTGGAGAGAATCGGAAAATAAAAAATCCATATCAGAAGATCAAAATACTAAAATAAACAACTCGGTGAAACCACACCGAGTTGTTTTCTATTTACATTCCTGAGTTTCATTTCACCAGCAAAGGATCAGGATTTGTGGAAATTTTTTCTTCGATGCGGTGAATTATGAATGTTCCAGTGTAACCACCCACAACAACAAGCGCTAACAGAACCCAGAAGAGCTCCTGAACACCAATCGCTTCGGCCAGAAAACCGCTTAGATAAGGGCCAAAGAACATCCCAAAACCATAAACCGATTGATGAAGACCCATTGCGGTAGAACGTTCTTCCTCCCGCACATAGCGGATAGAAAGGCCCATTAATGTCGAGGTCGAGACACCGCCCAGACCCATCATTATCATCGCCACAAATAAGAATCCTAAAGAAGAGGCCGTAGCAACAAAAACAAGAGAAATTCCAATTAAAGTGATCCCGGTCAACAATACAGGTTTGCTGCCAATTTTCTGAACCACCATCGAAATCATCAAGTTTCCAAAGACACCAACAACGATATTGAGCATCGACATCAAACTGAGCTGTACATCAGTCGCTCCGTACTGCCGCGCGAGAATGGGAATAAATCCAAAGATGGCAGCCCATGCTGAAAATTGAATAATCGCTGCCAGCAAAGAAGGCACAAGAACATCAGGGCGCGTACTCAGGCGTCCGATGGCACGAAAATCCGGTTTGCGAGTTGGGCGCTTTGGGTCTTTGACTGGCAGGAAAAACAACGCTGCAAGAATACTGGCCCCAATAGCCACTTTAAACGCCAGCGAATATCCTCCCAATCCATTTAGAGTCCCATTGAGACCAGTCGCCAGCGTACGCCCAACAGCATTAACGATATTGATCATCGCAGCTGCTTTAACCACCTGTTCTGGGGGAAAGAGACTGCTGAAACCGACCATTAAAAGTACCCACGTGGCGGCAGACAGACCGGTGACCCCGCGGCCAATAATCAGCCCGGTGGCGCCATTTGCATTCATCATTATCAAAGCGCCCACCCCGCCTAACAACAAGCCAACGATGATGAACGGTTTGCGCCTTCCAACACTATCGCTGATTATCCCAAGTGGAAAACGAGCGAGTGCCTGCCACAAACCGTACATAGAAACAATAACACCCACAACCGATAGATCGTGGGTCACATCCTCAGCATAGACCGAAAGCGTAGGTACAAAGAAATACAGTGAGGCCCAATAGATAAAGATCGTGATTGTATAGAAGAAAAGTTGACGGCGGCGATTTTTTATCTCAAACATAAGCACAATTGTAACGTTCAAAAAATATTCCAACAAGACACTTTATTGCTTTTCTTTCATTTGAAATCGCCCCAAACGGCACGTAGTACAATCGAATCAGGAACAAATGAATTCATGCAAGGGAGATCCAAATGTCAACAAAGCCACAGATTGCTGTGTATTACTTCCCTAACTATCATGTTGATTCTCGCAATGAAGATCTTCATGGACAGGGTTGGACCGAATGGGAACTGGTCAAACACGCCACCCCCCGATGGTCGGGGCACAATCAGCCACGCGTTCCTCTGTGGGGATACACAGACGAAGCAGACCCCCAGCAAATGGCTCAAAAGATTGATGCGGCCGCAGATCACGGCATTGATGCGTTTCTATTTGATTGGTACTACTACGACAAAGGCCCTTTTCTACAGCGCGGATTAGAAGAAGGATTCATGCAGGCGACCAACGCACACCGCCTGAAGTTTGCCCTCATGTGGGCCAATCACGATTGGATCAATATTCATCCTACTAACTTTAAAAATACCCCCGATTTGCTTCATGCAGGGAAAATTACACCTGAGACATGGGATCAGATGACAGATTTAATCATCACTCGGTATTTTCAGCACTCATCATATTGGATGGTGGATAATGCTCCCTACTTCTCGATCTATGATCTTGGAAAATTCATCGAAAATTTTGGAAATCCAACAAAAGCCACTGCTGCTCTCGCTTCGTTTCGAGCAAAGGTTATTAAAGCAGGTTTCGCCGATCTTCATCTTAACGCTGTAGTATGGGGTGGCAGTAATTGGGCTGATTTTGTACCTACTCAAACCGATGAGCTGGCTACTGTCGCTTCTTCGGTGCGCACCCTGGGTTTCAATAGCGTAACTTCCTATGTATGGATCCACCATGCCGCTCTTCCAGAATTCCCAGAGACTTCTTATACATACGCGATGCAGGAATATGGCGAATATCGCGCCAGGGCAAAACCTGCCTTCAACAACGAAGGCCTTCCCTATCATCCAAATGTAACTATGGGCTGGGACTCAAGTCCCCGTACCCTGCCTTCAGACACCCATGCCAATATCGGCTATCCTTATATGCCTGCGCTGAAAGGAAATACACCGGAAGCCTTCGAAAGCGCCCTTCGTGATGCCTCAGCTTTCCTGAAGGATGTCCCTGAGAATGAAAAAATACTGACAATCAACGCCTGGAATGAATGGACAGAAGGAAGTTATCTTGAGCCTGACACTGTTCATGGAATGGCCTATCTTGAAGCGATTCGAGCAGTATTTGGTAAGTAGAGTTAATACACTGATTTATAAAGGAGTCCGCGAATGCCATCACAACCGAATCTGATTATTTTCAACCCTGACCAGTGGCGGGCAGACGTCATGGGACATTTTGGAAATCCTGCCGCGATCACACCAAATCTTGACGAGTTAATTCAGGAAGATGCCGTATCCTTCAGGCGTGCTTTCTGTCAGAACACCGTCTGCACTCCCTCTCGCTGTAGTTTTATGACCGGTCTCTATCCTCATGTTCACGGACACCGCACCATGCATCATATGGTGCATGAAGAAGCCAACCAGCGCCACCTGTTCAAAGTTCTCAAAGAACAGGGATATTACATCTGGTGGGGTGGAAAGAATGATCTTTACCCCGGACAGGAAGGCTGGGGAGAATACGTTGATGAAAAATTTTCACCCACAGAAGAAGACTTTGATCGCTGGGGCATGCATCAGCAAGAAGGAAACCACGACAATGCTGAAAACTGGCGGGGAACCTCTAACAGCGACACTTATTACAGTTTCTTCAAAGGATTGCTGGATAAAGGAGATGATGAATTCTATCTTGATGGTGACTGGGTCAATGTTTTCGGTGCACTCGATTTCATCCGAAATTACCACAAAGAACAACCTTTCTGCATCTTCCTTCCCCTGAGCTATCCTCACCCGCCCTACTGCGTTGAAGAACCTTATTTCAGCGCCATCGACCGGGATGCCATCCCTGCACAGATTCCTGCACCTGAGAACTGGGAAGGCAAACCCAGCCTTCTAAAAGGCATCAACCAGCGCCAGAACTTGCAAAGCTGGAGCGAAGAACGCTGGCGTGAACTGCGTGCCGTCTATTATGGCATGTGCACCCGGATTGACCATCAAGCAGGCATGGTGCTGGAAACGCTCAAAGAAGCTGAGCTGTATGACGACAGCGCTTTCTTTCTTTTCTCAGATCATGGTGATTTCACCGGTGATTACGGGCTGGTGGAAAAAACACAAAACACCTTCGAAGATTGTTTGAGCAATGTACCTTTCATCGTCAAGCCTCCCAAAGGCATTGCTATCAAGCCCGGCGTGCGTCACGACACATTAGTAGAATTGGTTGATTTTACCGCCACCGTCTACGACCTGTTAGACATAGATCCGGGATACGATAGTTTTGGGAAAAGTCTGCTGCCTGTCCTTGCTGGAGAAACAGAGGAACACCGTGATGCTGTTTTTTGCGAAGGCGGCCGCCGATATGGCGAAGAGCAGGCCATGGAGAAAGATTCAACCAGTAACCAGAACCCAACAGGTCTTTATTGGCCGCGTGTCGGGCTGCAATCCAATGATGACGAACCATATCACACCAAAGCCGCCATGTGCCGGACAAATCAGTATAAATATACTATGCGGCTCTACGAGCAGGATGAACTTTATGACCTCATCAATGACCCGGGTGAAACTACCAACCGAATTGATGACCCTGCACTGCAAGAGGTCGCCCTTCAGCTTAAAAACCGTCTCCTCTACTGGTACATGGAAACCTGTGATGTCGTGCCGCGCGACACAGATAAACGCAATTTTATTGGACAATAACTATAAATCTTAGAAATTTATGATGAGTTATTGCTCTCCTTCATCATAAAACCTGCCACTATTTACCATTCTGAATACTTAATCCCTGCATATCGATATTGATAAGCAGGGAGTTTGTTTGGGCGGTATAATTGCAGAATTGGAAAACTTTCTTAAGGAAGTACATATTTAATTAAAAACACATGATCGGTAATTGACAAAATGAACTGGCAATCTGGCAGCTTTGACACAAACATTAGCTATACTCTCGATGGAATGAACCGTCAGGAATCTATGAACCTTCATTATTGGTATCTGCCCAATCCTGGTAAACCCAAATTACTCTTCCTGCATGGCTGGGCAGAGTACGGTCTTGCTATGAACCGGCTCGCAGCTCCCTTTATCAAAGGTTATGATATCCTCGCCCCTGATGCCCGGGCCCACGGCCACAGCGATGGCCCTCCCTCACACTACACAGTCAATGAACGTGTCGAAGATCTCGAAGCAGTCCTCAATGAGACTGGCTTCATACCCAATATTGTCATCGGACATTCGATGGGTGCCAATATTGGTACCGCCGCTGCTATTCGCCACCCAGAATGGATCAAAGGGCTGGTATTGATTGACCCATCATGGGAGGGCGGTTTCGAGACTATGGTCAACCCTGAACAGGAAGCAAAATATTGGACACGCACTATCCATCAATGGAAACGGTTTAACGAAGCCCAGCTCCTGCGCTTCGCTCAGAAGAATTTCCCTCAATGGCACCCAGAAGATCATGAGCATTGGGTAAAAGGGAAAAAACTCATCAAAGAAAACACCCTCAATGGCTACCAGTACACTATGCCCCGTTGGGATGACTATATCGAAAACCTCCCTTGCCCGGGTGTTCTGGTTACTGGCGATCCAACCAAAGGCGCTATCATAAGTCCTGAAACAGCTGCTGCTTCAAAACTACGTTGGAAAGGGCTGCGTGAGATTGTAAATATCCCCAACGCCGGACACTATGTCCATCACTATGAAGTGGAGCCCATTCAGAGGGCTCTGCAATCTTTGATTGAAAGTGTATTTTCACAGGATAATTAACGTTCTTCCGGATAGCAAAACCCTTCTCGCTTTCATCTAAGAAAACCTTTGTTTTACCGAGACGCCTCGAAACATCGCTGATATGGTCTTGTTCTGGGATTTTCCCATGCACTGAGATATTCAACACTTACAGCTCAGTGATTCTTCCACTCAAACCAGCATGCTGGTTCTCGGTCAGAATGACAATACCTCACACACTGTCATGTTGAGTAAGCCATGCTTTTCATGGCGCATCGAAACATCTCTACTACAGTCTGGTCTAAAATTTTACTTATGAAGAATTTCTATGTGGTGCCATCTCAGAGACCCTTCGGCTTCGCTCAGGGTGACAGCTTTTTGGTTCAGCAGCTTCACTGATTCCCAACCAGAATGACAAGACCCCAGACGCTATCATGTTTAGTAAGACCCAACAAAGCACGGCCAGGTCGAAACATCTCTAAGGGGTACGGTTTGATGCCGCTTATCATTGAATGAAGAGTGAAGCTAATTCAGAGGGCTCTGCAATTGTTGATCGAAAGTGTTTTTCTCAACACCGGCTGAGAATAATTAGCAAGGGGGGATTATCATTTTCCATCAGCAAAGGTGATACTATCGTAAGTGAGATGAAGTACACGACCTTTGGTGAAATTCGCGATATAAACCGAACCAGTCCGACTGACTACGAGTCAAAGCGTAGCTTTGACCTTAAGGCGATTCCTTGTGAGAATCACTCGTATACCGGTCAACGGAAAGAGGTGGAGTTAATGAAAATCCGATTGAAACTATTATTATGTCTGTTAATGTTACTTCCTGTTTTTGGTTGTACATCAATGAAGAAAAATTCAAAAGATATATTATTGGAGATATCTAGCACTGCTGATGCAATGTATACGGCAGGTGTGAAAGAAGGTTTTTTCGAAATTGGATCTATCAATCTTGATGAAAACAAGAATCTAAGCTATCTGATCAAACCAAAATTCATGAATCCAACATGGTCAGATGATGGAAATATCCTTTTTGGCTTATCTGGAAAACGTCCTGAGTATATTTACGGCTATCCAGCATATTGGGATAAACAGACGAATAAATTCAAAGCTTGTATATATAATATGACCCTGTTTTCGAATATTGAGGGGGCAAATAATCCTGATGAACCATATGAAGTTATTATTCAAGACACTTGGACAATTAGTCGTTACGATATTAAAACCTGTACTCAAATGGAATTACTCGTAAATTTTAAGGATGATCAAAAAACAAACACAATTAATGGATTTTCTTATTTTTCGCCAACGAATGAAATAATCTATTCCGAAAACAGATCAATCAATGATACTTATTCAAGTGTGTATGAAATTGTAAAAGTAGATATTAATGAGAATAATGAAGTTGTGCTAGCCCAGGGGATAAACCCAAAATGGTCTCCAGATGGAAATATGATCGCTTACATAGGCGCAGACGGGGTATATGTTATGAATGCAGATGGGAGTGACCAGAGACTGCTATGGAACCATGCCTTTGGAGAAAGTTGGGATTGGACAATAAGGAGTGTGGAAACAGGAGATGCTATTCCTAATTGGTCACCTGATAGTCAATGGCTGGTATTTCATATAAAACATGATGAGTTATGGTTATTGGATGTTGAAAACATACCTATGTATGTAATATCAGTGAGAGATGGTTCTGTTGAAAAAATGATGACGGGTGGTTTTGATCCAGTGTGGATACCAAAAGAGTAACAGATTCAGGGACAGTTAGAAAAGATTTTATGGATCTATATATGCCGATTTTTATCAAAAAGGCTTGGGGACAATAGTTAGGTTTTATTAAGTGAGGATTATGATGAAAAGGAAATTCATTAGAGTCATATGGCTATTTATAAGCATTATACTTATTTCATGTTCTGAGAATACTCTACGCAACTCCACTGAAGTTGCTTCAACGGTAGATGTTGCCAAATTTATAACAAAAACTCCTAGTGAATTTGGCGCGGTGACTAATAATCCTACTGCAACAAAGACTCAAAGTGTTGATGTTGTTTCACTGGATGCTGTTGGAAATTGCCCACATTGGGATTGGACAATAAACCAACATATTTATATGAGAGCTAATTCTCTCAACGGAATGTTAGAATTTTATAATGTCGATCTTAAAACAATGGAATCGTTGGAACTCAGTTTTATTGACTCTGTAAGTGGTTATTTTTGGTATCCGAGTCGAAATGCAGTAGGCTTCGTTACGATAAGTTTAAAAAGATCATTAGTAAAAGTGCTAGATCTTGAAACTTGTTTAATACAAGAGCATGAATTATCTGAATTTGAACACCTCATATTATCCAAAATTTTATTAGGAAATCTTGGAAGTTATCCAAAAAGCGATTCTCCAATTATTCCTCTTAAAGCATATTCTCCATCTGATGATGATTCTAAACTTTATTTTGTAAGAGCTGATTGGGGGCTTAATCAATTAAATTGGATATCGCCAGATGGTAAATATGTACTACTTAATGCTGGCTACCCTCATATAGGAACGGATTTTCCTTATTATTCATTAACTATAGCTGATTTGGTGAATGAAAATGTTTTTGAAATTAATTTTCCAGAGATACATAATCATGATAGGTTAACTTGGCAAATTAGCTGGTCACCCGGGCAGAGTATACTTGGGATCGATAATTATCTTTACAACTACAATTTAAACGAAGGGATAGGTCAGCTTCCATCTGAAATATTTCCACCATATGATTGGGGCCCTGATTCAAATTTACTTTTATATAATGAATCATACCCTAATTTCCATACTACCAGCTACGATAAAGATAATGGATCAAATCTTGAATACGATTTTAATAGCACTGCTTGTACATATAATTTAATAACAGAAGAAAACAAATGCTATCCGAAGATCCGAGAGTACCATTCTTTTACCGATCCATTGCTTAATTTTCTTATCTATGATTTTCATTGGATAAAACAGGAGAAATATATTGGCTATAGTTTTTATGCATATGATCAAGAAGAGTCCCTAAATTATGGCGGTGGCTATTGCCTCTTTGATATTTCTGAGGAGGAAGTAAATTGCCTAACTGATGATTTAGAAATGAACCCAAGTTTACCTGAGGATTCGGTAGTTAGAAGAGCCCAAATATTGCAGGTGATGTGGTCAAATGATGAAGAGTACTTGGCAATGCTTTCAGGCTATAGTTGCCCACTTTGTGATGAGGTTGATAATCTGCAAATTTCTTTAAAAAATATTGCTGGTGATACGATATTTCATATATCAGAAGAACATTATCCTGGAGTGTGGAAACCATAAAAATGCTATATGATTGTAAACCTGTAGCCGGGTCGCGAAGCGCACGGTAATGGACACAACTGATAACCTCTACTGGCTGATCAGTGACCAGCTCAGTTCAACCACCATCATCACGGATGAATCCGGTACGATCATAAGTGAGATGAAGTATACAGCCTTTAATGAGATTCACGATATTCAGGCGGCGGACCCCTGGGTAGTTCATATCCTCTTGAGCAAGACCTTGTTTTTATGAAGAATAACTTCGTGGTACCATCTCAGAGACCCTTCGGCTTCGCTCAGGATGACACCTTTTTATCATGTTTTGATATATTTAATCGTTACATTTCATTTTACAGCATGATAGAATACAATAATTATGAACCTGTTTAACACATTTCAATCCTTAAGGAGCAATCTATGACCAGCATTTTTTCCGCTTTTGGTCTTTCAGCCAGCGCAGGCCTCAACGCCTATATACCCCTGCTTGTTGTCTCTCTGCTGGCAAAATTCACAAATTTGTTACAGCTCAGCGAACCCTGGGACGCACTTACCAGTTGGTGGACCATTGGCGTTCTTGTTCTGCTGGGGACAATAGAATTCTTTGCCGACAAAATTCCCGCCGTTGATCATGTTAACGACGTGATCCAAACCATCTTCCGCCCTACGGCCGGCGCCATCCTTTTTGCCGCCAGCACCAACGCTGTTACCAATATGAATCCCGTTCTATCACTCATCCTCGGACTTGTCACCGCTGGCAGCGTGCATGCTGTGAAGAGCCTGGCTATACGTCCTGCCATCACTGCCACTACGGGTGGACTTGGTGATGCACCTGTAAGCCTCCTGGAAGATTTCGTTGCCGCAGCAGTCTCAATCCTGGCTATCATCATCCCCGTTGTAGTCGGCTGTGTCCTTATTATCATCACTTCTCTGATTGTGATGCAAATTTATAGCAAAGGAAAGAAAAAGCGCGAAGCCGCTTAAAAATCAAACATGGAAGAGAAAACCATTAACCCAGGCGAAGAACTTATTCCTCAAGAAGACCAACCCGTTGTTTCTCAACCCGAAATTGCGAGAGAAGAGATTCAACCTAAAGAAGAACCTGCAATCGACGGACAAGAAGCTGACAAACCTATCATTCCCCTCGACGAAGCCAATAATGACCTCCTGGCTCCAGATGAAAACGCGATCCTCGAAGGACAATTCGAAGAAATACCAGTTGAAGAACTTGCTGCAGAAGAAACCAAACCCCGAATTAAACCAGCTCTCTTAGCTGTCATATCTATTCTGGCGTTGATCATATTGTGCTTAATCATGGGCCTCATTATTTTCTTCATGATCCTCCCAGATATTCGGGCCGACCGCGAACTGGGAGTAGCATTCCTCTCGCTTTGCTCTTCTTTGGTTGCAATCAAAGGGTAATTGATGCTGGAGGTTATTTTTTTAATGTCATCATTGCTAATGTGTGAATAAATTTGATGGTGCTCACAATTAATCAGGAGAAACATGAAAAATAACACCAAGTTCCAGGGTGCCTGGCCAACGCTTCCCACTCCCTATCACGATGACCTCACAATTGACTATGATGCTTATCGAACTCTCCTGGAGTGGTATTTGACCTGCGGCATTGGCGGCCTGTATGCCAATTGCCTTTCTTCCGAAATGTATCACCTTGAACCCGAAGAACGGTTGAAGTTGATCGAAATCACTGTTGAAACCTCGGATGGCAAGGCGCCAGTCGCTGCCACTGGAAACCTGGGAGATACCCTTGAAGCACACATCTCCTTCTGCAAACAGGTTGCCGAAAGGGATGTAGATGTTGTCATGCTTGTGGTGCCCACATTCTGTGATACCGATGACGAATTGGAAGATTATTATTTAACCATAGCTGAACATGTGGATGCCCCTCTTGGTTTTTATGAGTGTCCCGTACCGCGTCCATTCCATCTTTCCCCCGAATTGGTGGGTAAGCTGGCACATACCGGACGGTTTGCTGCATACAAAGAAACCAGCAGCAATATAGAACGCCACAAACAGCATCTTTCTCACATCAAAGATACCCCGCTAGCACTTCTCCAATCGAATACTTTCCTCGTGCTTGATTCACTCCGCGCCGGAGCCACAGGTTCGATGACAATTGGCGCCATCTGGGTTCCAGACATGGTGGCGAAGGTGATTGAAGCCTTTAATAACAACGACCCAAATATGGACCATCTGCAGAGCATATTGTGTACGATGAAACTGGCGCAACGTTATGTGCACCCCTGGGGCACTCGTTACCTTATGAGCAAACGGGGACTGCCGATCACCACTTTCTGCCGCAGTGCGCCAAAACCACCTGGTCCAGATACAATTCTTGGACTGGATTATGCTGCCAAACTGTGGTTTGATGAAAAGGGTGAACTGATATATTAGGTTCATCGTCAATGGGATAAAACCCAATTATTCCATCTTTTTCGTAACTTAATCTCTTTTTTCCCGTCTATATAAGTGACATGATAGGTGAAATGACACGTCCAAACCAAAGGCTTGAGCATGCCCGGCAGTTTCAAATCCATACACTGACTGAAATCTACGAAGAATTCAGTCCTCAACTTTACTATTATGCGCTGAAGCGTATCGGAAATCCAGCTTTCGCTGAAGATTGTGTGGCAGATACATTTCAACGATTTCTACAAAGCCTGCAAAAGAAGACTTCTATCGATAATATTCGAGCTTACTTATATCGCATCGCACATAATTGGATCACAGATCATTATCGTAAGAAAAGCCAGGACACAGACGAACTCCCAGAAAACATAGCCCCAAAGAATCAAAAGAGCCTGGAAGGCAGTACTATAGAGAAAATCGAACACGAAAATCTACGTCTGGCAATCCAGGAGCTACCCCCAATCCAGCAGCAAGTCATCGTTCTCCGCTATCTTCAAGATTGGTCCCAAAAAGAGGTGGCAGCCACAATCGGACGCAGTGTGGGCTCGGTAAAACAATTACAACGCCGTGCAGAAAGCAAACTGAAAAAAATACTGGGACCCGACCGAGGTGAAAGATGAAAGAAAAAAGGTTCGAAACCCCCTTAGACCCACAATTAAAGAAAACCTTGCAGTCGTTAAAAGAAATGCCTGATCGTGATGCCGCAACAGCTCATCACCGAAAAGAGCAATTCATCAAGAGCGTCATCGAAATCCGACAGCAAAAAGGAATTTCTTCTGGCAATCAGTATCCTCAAAAAATGAAAACAAAATTCGCTTTTTTAAGGAATACAATGAGCGCCAAACTTGTCACCATCGTATTGGCTGTAATGATCGTAATTGGAGGTGCTGGCATGGGGACTGTCGCTGCTTCGCAAAACAGCCTGCCAGAAGAGGCACTTTATCCGGTGAAGCAATGGAGCGAAAACGTGCGCCTGGATTTAGCCTCAAGCCCCAAGAGGTTGTTTAATTTGCATTTAGATTTTGCTGATCGTCGTGTGAATGAATGTATTGAGATGCTTGAGGAGGAGGACACTCCACCCCAAAGTTTGCTCCAGCAATATCAGCAGTTTTTACAGCTGGATCTTCAACTCACCGATGAAACAGACGATCCCCTGCAAACCAAGCAACAAATGCTGAATCGTTTGCATGATCAACAACAGCAGATGGAGATGGTTCAATCTGCCGATCCGTTACTGCTACAGATCTATCAGATAAATCAACATATCTATCAACTGCTCCTGCAGCAATTGCAGCTTCTTGAATGTGAAGACGGTGAAGATTGTGAATTTGACCTTGATGCCGATTCTGATGATGATTCAGATGGTGATTCTGATGATGATTCAGATGGTGATTCTGATGATGATTCAGATGATGATTCTGATGGTGATTCTGATGATGATTCAGATGGTGATTCAGATGACGATTCTGATGACGATTCAGATGACGATTCAGATGACGATTCTGATGACGATTCAGATGACGATTCTGATGATGATTCTGATGCCGATTCAGATGCCGATTCAGATGATGATTCTGATGACGAGGATGATGATGAGGATGATGAGCCTGATGATGAGCCTGATGATGAGCCTGATGATGACGATGAGGATGACTAATCCTTACTTCGCCAAAACAATAAAGAAAAAATCCGTGGGTTTTCGATTCCACGGATTTTTTCTTTATATGAACAGAACTTATTCCTTATGAATTCAGGTTTTTCTCACTACAAATGAACCAAACTGCGGTAGACAATCTTTATTTTGAAAGTTCTTCTTCTGCACCATCCCCCGAATCTCTGCCAGTGAAAGGCATGGAGTGATTTATTGACCTGAGGTAATTACCTGGAAGACCAAACCAGGTTTCTTAAATGCAGTGTCGTATAGAGAAATGAATGAAATACTTATATCTGACGATCTAGCACCTACGACAAACCCCCAGCAGATCACTGTTAAAAAGAACCATTCATCAAGAGCGTCATTGAATTCTGGTAATAAAACGTAACCTTTTCCAACAATCAGCGTCTTCCTATATAGAAAAGCAAAAATGAAAATCAAACCAAATCTATGGAGGAACACAATGAGCGCAAAATTAATTAATATCGTATTATCTGTAGTAATCGCAATAAGTGGAGCTGGAATGGGAACTGTCGCTGCTTCTCAAGACAGCTTACCTACCGAAGTTCTTTATCAGGTGAAACAATGGAGCGAAAATACTCGTCTGGAGTTAACCACAAACCCAGAGAAAGAATTCGATTTACATTTAGAATTTGCCGATCGCCGTGTTGATGAGTTTGTCGAGATGATCGAAGATGGAAATGATCCCCCCGAAAGCTTGATGGAGCAATACCAGCAATCATTACATTCTGCTTCTCAACTTGCTGATGATACGGATGATCCCCTGGAAAGCAGACAGGAAATGCACAATCGTATGCAAAATCAAGAGCAGCAAATAGAAATTGTACAATCAATCGACCCGCTGCTTCAGCAGATCCGTCAAGCTCTCAAACAGCAATTAGAGCAGATAGAATGTGAAGAGGGAGAAGATTGTGAAATTGACCTGGATGACTTTGACTTTGATGAAGATTTTGACGATGACGATTCTGACGATGACATGGACGATGATTCTGACGAAGATACCGATGATGATATGGACGATGATTCAGATGAAGATTCTGACGATGAAAAGGAGGATGATGAAGATGAAGATTATGAAGATGATGACAAGTATGAAATAGAAGAGCTTGGTGAAGAAGATAAAGAATATGAAGATGATGATATCATTGATGAAGTTTTTGAAGGTAAGGACTCTACCTCTACAGAAAAACCTAAGAAATCTGCTAAAACAATTGGAAAACCAGTTAAAATTCTTCTCATACTTTTTATACTACTTGGCAT
>Ga0255382_10021_pt1 | contig 16721 bp, 12 predicted proteins | sample ANMaggSeSYBR01H9_FD_182101 | JGI IMG/M metagenome (GOLD analysis project Ga0255382, IMG submission 182101) | Sediment cell enrichment communities from methane seep in Santa Monica Basin, California, United Staets - ANME aggregate JGI... | ecosystem: Environmental > Aquatic > Marine > Cold seeps >... | reverse complement strand
TGCCGTCAACAGCGGTAAGAATGCCATTTATATCATTTAGTTTGGTGTTGGTGGAAATGGGTTTGAGCTTATCGCCAAGGTTTTTGACAATTTCCTCCATGTGGCTGCTGTCAAAAACTCTTGCGGCCTCCGACAAACTGCCCAGCGAAGCCCGAGGACAACCCAGCTTGCGTTGTACCTTTTTCAGCTCACTTGCCTGCTGCACTGCTCGCAAAGAAGTGCAAATGGGATTGAACATATACAACAGGATTAGCGACATGTATTGATCCATATGTAAAATCCGATTATTAGCCCGATCCCGCTCACCGCCGGCGTCATGAAGGCCCTCCAGCATGGCAGAAATGGACTTGAAGTATTTGAAGCCTTGTAGGTCTTTTTCTTTGATTTTTTTACGCTTAGCAGTCATGTGTGCTATTAGAACATAGCGCAAAAGATAGCGCAAGTTTTATTTTTACAAAACTTTCAGGTTTGTTAAGTGTATAGATTGCCTATAGAATGTGTTTGCGAAATCTTTTTATGAAATGAGCAAAATGAGTGCCGAACAGGATTGACTTTGCCCCCCGATTTTGGGGCGTTGGTGGTGCTTTTGCGGCGTTTTTCGGACTTTTGAGGATTGCATCAGATATATGTCGTGACGGCAACCAATATTTACTTGACCATCGCGGCTATGGATAATATACTTCTGCGTGCGAAGGGGCTGTTTTAGGACAGTGAGTGAGAAGAGCATTTGTAACATACCGTAAAGAAAAGGCTTATGGAAATGGCCGCCGCAAAAAAAACAACCCGCAAAAAAACAACCGCGAAGAAAACAGCTAAAAAAGCCACCGCTGTTAAAAAAGTAACCGCGAAAAAATCAACTACTTCTAAAAAGAAGACTATTAAGAAAACTACCAAGAAGACTACTAAAGTTACCAAAAGAAAAGCAACTATGAAAGCAATTGAAGAAAAACCATTGACAACCGATGAGATAGAGCAGTTTCGTAAAGTCTTGTGGGAAAAGAGGATGGAACTCCTGGGCGACGTCAATCACATGAGCGAAGAGGCATTAAACAACAATCGTCAGGACTCAGCGGGAGAGCTTTCCAGTATGCCTATCCACATGGCTGATTTAGGCACGGATAACTACGAGAAGGAATTCACCATAGGACTGATCGAAAGCGACAGAAAGCTGCTCAAGGATATCGATCATGCCCTAACTAAGGTAAAAGAAGGAACTTACGGCGTTTGTGAGGTTACCGGTAAATTCATCGGCCGAGCCAGGCTGACGGCAAAACCGGAAGCACGCTACCATATAGAATTTGCACAGAAACTGGAACAGGGCCTGGTTGAACCGCCTGATGAAAACGGCAATATTGATTTACATAAAACCAGTGAATAAAATGGGTTATGGCGAATATAATCAGTAAAGATGACGACCGGAAACCATCTGATACCGCTGACAACATATCGACAGATAACCGCTCAGACAAGACAGACACTTCCTTAAATACGACTGTTTCTTTTGGATATTCATATCGTAACTTCAAGGCCCATCTGTGTTTATGGCTAATCACGGTCCTGGGTGCGGGAGCGGACCTGTTAAGTAAAAGCTGGGCGATTGAGCGGCTGGGAAGTCCGGAACAGGGAAATCTGCAACATATTGATATTATAGAGGGTTATGTTCGTTTTATCACGGTTTTCAATACCGGGGCAGTAGGTGGGGCGGCGGCCGGCAAAACAACGTTACTCATTGGGGCATCAGTAGTTGCGATAATTATGCTGCTGTGGTTTTTCGCCGTCAGCCGATCAAATCAGTTGGGCTGCCATATCGGGCTGGGAATGCTGCTGGCAGGGGCGCTGGGGAATCTCTATGATCGGGTGTTCAATGACGGCAAAGTCATTGATTTTATTGAAGTGAACCTGCATTTCTGGCCGGCCAATCCGTGGCCGACGTTTAATATAGCCGACATTCTGCTGACCGTTGGAGTTGGAATACTGATGATTTTTATGCTGCGACAAGACAAGGCATAAACAGGTCATTTCAGCACGAGCATTTCTTTCATAAGTTCTTATTTTTCGTAAAAACGGGATTTTCACTTTTTGCTGTTTTTTATCCAAAATGGCCCAGGAACCGTTCATTTTTTGTGATTTTCTGAAAACGGCGAAAAATTATTTAATCAGAATGACAGGTTTTTGCGGGTTTTCGGCCAAAACTCAGCAAAAAAAGACCGGTTTCGAGCAATAGTGAAATCGGTAAAAATGGGGAAGAATTTTAGAATTTTAGATTTAATGATTTGATGATTTATGAATTGAACATCGGTGTGCCAAGTAAAGCTAACTATTGCCCGGTACCGCAAAACGCGGTAATCGCCCAGCCCAAGATGCTGTTTCTGTTCTTTGATCATCACCTCGATAGCCCAACGCTTGAGATAATGGCTGACAACTTTCTTCATCGACAAACGAATATCATTTGTCACCAACGCAATAACCGTATGGTCATTTCTGCGTTTGGAGAAAACTACTTTTACTTCACCAAGTTTGTTCATCGTTCCAACACGCTGGGCAAGTTTATAGCTGGACGTTTTTCGCAGTCCTTTAATGCTGTGCAATCGGCCTGTTCTGTACAAAATATTCTTGCCGTATTTGCCGACCTTGTGTTTGATAGAATTAACTGTAAGCCATCGATTCGACTTGCTAACGCCGATATAACGCCATTTCCGCTTTTTGCATGCATTGGCAACAGTAGGGCAAAGATAGAATGCGTCAAACAAAACGGTGACATCGAATTTGTCGGGAATATCTGCGTCAAGAACAATCTGACCGGCCAGTTCAGTAAGTTTCTTAAACGGAACATTAAGGGCTTTGGCGTGTTCTTTTTTGACATAAAGCCACGATCCCAGCGGAATCGTTACTCCTCGGTAGAACAAACACGCTTTGACAATTGTATGTCCCATACAGTATTTCCCGGAAGCATGATGATGTATTTTCCCGACAGCCTGCATTTTCTTAGCTCGCTTAATAGTTTGAGTGTCATCAATAATCAACAGGCAGTCTTTGCATCCTTTTTTGTAGAGCCGTTTGAGAATTGCATCTGCCTGATCTATGACTACAGCCATCTCGCCAAACTCGCTTCGCCAGAGAAACTCGCCGTGATTGGTTCTATGAGTAGTGTTTCGCAAGAGCTTGACAAGCCTGTCAATGGTACTACCGTGACTGATGCAAATGGCAAGGACGAGATTGCAATAATAGGAATAAACGTGAGCCGAAACATTGTTTTTGGTCGGCTTGAAAAAAGTTTTGACTTTTTGAGGGATTTTACCGATAGTAACCCTGAGGCCTCCTTGCCAGTAAATGTATGTTTGCACTACACTTATCGGCTTGAAAGGCTTTTTTTGTTTAACTATCACTATCATCGAAAATCCTTCAATCGGTCAGTTTGAGTTACTTACTTACTTGTCTGACGGTCCAACTAAAGAGATCAAGATTGACAACAACATAATTTATTTCAAGCATATCCGCTCTAAGGAAATGTACGCAGATAGTTTGGTATCCGGACTGGTTGTACAGGCATTGAGATATTTTGGCAAAGACAGGGTAGGTGATGAAATTATTGCACATCTGAAACAAAAACTATCTTCTAAGAAACCAGAGGTCCCTTGGCAGTATTTTTGCGTATTTCAGCCTTGACCTTAAAATTAGTCCTGCCAGGGAAAAACAGGCTGTGCCTGCTCGCAATGAGAAGAAGGAACTCCTCGAAAATATTCATTCCTGTACAGAATGGATATATGAAGTCGTACAGAAGGTAGCAAAGGATTGAAGGGAAACACATTTCCATGGAGGCGTTTGTGTTTGACATCGCGATCCGAAGTGTTATTATATGGTTTGGGATGGCCGTCGAAAGCGAAATCACGCTCTCCGGCCAAGAGTGAGGAAAAAAACTCGAATACAGAATCATCGCCGTCAATAAAGCAGGCCAATGCTAACCCAGCAATACTGTCATGGCGGTAATGTAAGGGGAAGCATATGATAAAGGCGCGGGCACCACGAAACAGAACTCTGACCTGCACTGATGCGGAGATGGCCGAACTTTCAGCGTTCCTCCTGTGCGTATCGACCAGGGCAAGCGTTGGCTCGCTGACGAATCATGTCATCAATCAAGACTACTTCGAGGTGCGTCCCTTTTTGCCGAGCGAATTCGTCGATCTGCTGATTCTGGACCCACCCTATAACCTGACCAAAAACTATAATGGGCATGTTTTCCGATCAAAAGAAGCGAACGAGTACATATCTTGGTTTGACGGTATTTTGTCATCACTGATACCTCTTCTTCGCACAACGGCGTCAGTCTATATTTGCAGCGACTGGAAAACGTCCAATCTCATCTTTCCCATCATCGACAAGCATCTTTATGTCAGGAACAGAATCACTTGGGAACGCGAAAAAGGAAGGGGTGCAAAAACAAACTGGAAAAACAATACTGAGGACATATGGTATTGTACTGTCGGTGATGACTATTACTTCAATGTCGATGCGGTCAAACTCAAGCGTCGAGTCATCGCACCGTATCGTTCAGGTGACGGTCAGCCAAAAGACTGGGAAGAAACAAAAATTGGTAAATATAGACTTACGTACCCGTCCAATTTTTGGTCTGATATCACCATTCCTTTTTGGTCAATGCCGGAGAATACGGATCATCCAACACAAAAACCAGAGAAGTTAATCGCCAAACTTGTCCTTGCCAGTTCCCGCCCAGGAGACTTTGTCTTTGATCCTTTTCTGGGAAGTGGCACGACTGCGGTTGTTGCGAAAAAACTTGGCCGACGCTTCTGTGGAATTGAACTTAATCGAGAATACTGTTGCTGGGTGTTGAAGCGACTGAAGCAGGCAGAGGTGGACAATAGCATTCAAGGGTACGCTGAAGAAGTGTTCTGGGAAAGAAATAGCCTGAATGGTCAGAAGCAAAACATAGTAACCAAGTCATCCGACGTCAATGCCTTGGAGCTATTCAAATGACTAATGGGATTAACAAATTATTGGAATTTATCAAAGCCCACAACGGCATTAACGACAAGGCAATTCTTGCTTGTAGAGTTGCAGATAAGTTCCATCTTGTCAAAGATCGGTCTGTCTATTATTGCGATACTTATGCTGTACGATTTAGTTCTTCTGTTGGTCGCAACTTCGGAAACACAGTTTTATCTTTATCCAATCTCCGCAAGTATGACGATCGGACGTTTATCGTATGTCTGGTCACACCGGCAAAGAACTACTGCATGATCGCCAACACGACTTTTCTCAAGAAGATAAGCCATAGTTCCCAAGAACTCCGAGAGAATAACATCAGAGGTAGTTTCAATGGTTCTGATATAGTCAAAGAATTTGGAGGAATCAGTAATATTACCGAGAACATTGGCAGGTTATATGATATTCATGCCGAAATTGGGTTTGAAGGTAACCTGCCTCGACTAGTTGAGGCTACGAACAACATATCCCCTTCTGGGGTGAAGTATCATGTTAGCGACGAAGCTGTGAAGATAATATTAGACGCCCCAACGCGAGCTATTCGCTTCTATGGCTCCAAAGATTACGGTGCACTCAAAATGGAGTTGGACGAGAAGGTCGAACAATTCAAAAAAGATATATTATTGGCGGCACTTATTGAGAATGTCAATATCCGTGGTCGAATCATAGAGTATCTAATCGCTGGAGAAGATGAATCAATGCGACAACAGCTAATCGCAGCGTTGAAAGCTGGTAATAAGGGTATTCCCCAGTTTAAGACAGACAACGCGCTGGGTGACTACAAGAGAAGTTTCGATGTCTTTGATACTGAAACGGACGTGAAGACGAAGATTATGATCCTGAGTTCCAATCCCAAGGCGTACAACCTCGACAAAATGCTTGAGTTTCTGGCGTGTGATCGTTCTGTTTTCCTGTTCTACTTTGTCGGCGTTGATCCTGGGAAGATCGTCAAAACTGTTCTTGTTTCAATGTTCCAAAAAAAATTACTCCACTCCACAATTCTACTTCGCCATTGGGCTGGCCGAAACTCACGGGGCGTGACACAGTTAGAAGGGAAAGCAATCAATGACCTCATAGTTCAGACAGATTCAACGATTGACGAAGGCAAATCGGTGGAGTTTTTGAAACGAGTTATTGCACTATGAGAAACTTAGTAACAGATGCTGACTCGGTCCACGTTAGAACGGAGCCAGGGCGTCTTTGGCCGTGTTGTCGTACTCGTTGTCGCTATCTTCGAGCACAGTACGGCTGTTCAAGCGAGAATAACAGGCAAGAATTGTTATACATAAGGAACTATCATGGCAAAAAAAGAATTAACACTCAAAGATAGATTGTCAAGGTTGACTTTTACTCAGGCATGTAAGCTGCTGGGGCCTGAGGGCAATAAACTTATTATGCGGGGCGGGAAGTTCGAGATTACTTCGATAGAAGATAATGTTTATCTGGGCGAAGACTTGTTCCGGTTGTCGGTTCGTGGGGCGGTTGTTACGATAACGCTAATGGCTCAGGCCCGCAAGCGGCTGCATTTTAACTGCAATAAATGCCAGACAGTTTGTGAGCATGTCGGGGCGGTATTCGCTTTGATACTTGAGGAAAAGACCGTGCTGGGGCTGGCGAAACCGCCGGTCGAGCGTGTTCCCGCTGAGAGTCTGAGCGAGGCGGAACTCATAGCCAGGGCTTTGTGCCGCCCTTACAGGGCTTTGGATTCTCGCCTTGGCGGGGACGACATGGATTGCTCAGGGCGTAAGACTTCGTGGTCTAATAAGAAAAAGAAGCCGCGAATGATTACAAAAAATCATTCAACGATAGCTGTCTCGCGGTCGTCCTGTAACCAATTCGACGTGCCCGTCCAAAAAGACGACGTTCAGGCCGCCGCCCAGGCTGCCACTTTTTCGACCGTGTGGGAAAGGGGCCTTCTTGCGGAAAAAATCGCTGGCTACCCAGCGTATGCTGGTAGTCGCTTTGGGTGTTTGACGGCCGGGATACAGCCATCGGACGTTCGAAGTGGTTAGTTGACGCGGAATGTAATATTTTGGGTCACGCCAAGCTTTATCGCCAAACATTTTATTGTCCTGGAAACTCCAGTATATATAAGAAATGTTGCCAAGCAGACGATTTTCCGGTGTGTCAATCACCGAATCAACCGCTCCCGTTGGTACGTACCTCGCATCTGCCGCGAATTTCTCCGTGTGAAGCGCCTGCGGACAGTAAAAAGCCTCTATAAAGACTAACCATCAGGCCGAAACGGAACCGAGCGTATAAGGAGGTAACGAATTATGCGAAGCCTCGGGAAAGGAGTTATGTCAGCCACAACGCAAGTGAAGGTATTGAGCCCCGAAATTATTTTTGTTGCATTGGGCCAAGGGTTCCATTGTCTGGAAGCCAGTATCGGTATGTACGGTAAATGTCTACTCGACCGAATAATAGAAAGTCGCCATCGCCTGTCCTGCCGGACAGACGCTGCCACCCGTCGCTTCACCAGCCGATACTATTTTTGTCGGTTGTTTGATTATTGTCAAGTTTTGTTCCATTATGATGCTAACGGAGAGGGCGGGATTCTCCGCGGCAACAAGCCGCTAGTTCTTTGTTTCCAATTACTTATGCGGTAAGTCTTTTTGCAGCAAAGAAATAAAAATTCGCCCGATGTCATTCCGCATCACTGTATATCACTCAATATCATCAGGATTTTGGATGTTTTTTTCACAATTCTTTCACAAACTGCGGTTTGAACGGTTTCGCAATTCATGTCGCCAGCATTTTATTGCTACATTCAAGAGTGCAACCTGTATTTTGTTCTACTCATGAAGAGCAAGCGAGCTCCAAATTATGAGAGAATTTAAGGCAAAATCCTAAGTTCTTGCCCCAGCGGTAACCAGCGTTAATACCGCAGCTTTGGTCATGGGCCGATACCTAACATATACACTACATTGACCATGTTGTCCAGAATTTAGAATCAGGACAACCACATCTAAATTCCCAATATTTTTTCAGTACTATCCGGTTATAAGTCGAACAAGACAGCTGGTTATAGTTTTGTTGCTCTTCAATAGTATAATAATTTTTCATAAGTGCTTGTTTTAACGAGGTTTAATAATGTGAATCCTGTTCAAACTCGAATTGACCACTGAAGAGTGCCAATAAGCCAAAGGTTATATTTTTTTGGCCTCTGAACACTTGACAGGTTAAAATCAAAATAAGTTCAAAAAGCAGTGGGTCACTGAGTAGGTCAGTCGCCACATGATAGTGACTTATTTTTCATTTGCTCAGTGACTTGACAACTAAATTGTAAACCTTATTTTGACCAAAAAAAAACACTTGTAAGCCTTTAATATACAAGCTATTATAAGCTATAGATGGTTCTCCGAAGCCAAGGGTTACAAGTTCGAATCCTGTCGGGGACGTTTTTTTTACTTCTTAAATATCAAAAAATAATGGAACGACGAAAATTTATCAAAATGACTCTCGGCAGCGCTTTCCTGAGCAGCATGGGCTGTTCTCTGAATACGGCGCCGTCCTGCGTAAAGCAAAAAGATAAGCGTCCGAATATCCTGTGGATTATGATGGACGATTGTCGGGCCGACGCCGTGGGCTGTTACGGCAGATCATGGGCCAAGACACCCCACATGGATGCCATTGCCCGGCAGGGTACCCGTTTCCAGACAGCAATCGTGCAGAATCCGGTATGCGTTCCGTCGAGAACCTCGATGAAAACGGGCCGTTATCCGCATGAATTCGGCATAATGGCCATGGGCAAACCGCCAACAATCCCGGAACCTTACTTAAACCAAGACAAGATCGACGCAATTAACAAAGCCCCAACTCTTTTGGACCATTGGAAACAAGTCGGGATACCCACGGTCAACGTCGGTAAAATTCATGCCTTTAAACAGGTCTGGACCAAACGGGGTGACAGTCAGGCTCTGATTGATTTTTTCGGTAACCCTCGGGAGAAAAAGGACCAGAAAAGATTCGAACAATTTAATCAAAACAACCCCTACCCAGCTGTTAATACCAAGACTCATCAATGGATGATAGGTGGTGTTGTTCCGCTTAAGCCGGAAGAAACTCAGACCTGGCGACTGGGCAACCTGGCAGTCAAGGCCCTGGGGGAGTTGGCTGCCTCGGACCAGCCTTTTTTCCTGCGTGTGTCCTTTCACGCCCCGCACGTACCCTGTCGGGTGCCGAAATCGTATATGATTGATCCGAAAACCATCAACCTGCCATTACCGAATGAAACGGAACTGAAGAGCAAACCCCGTTTTGAGAGGGAATCTCTCCACGTTTACGCCGGCGGTCTTGACCTGAATCGGCAACAGATCGACACCTGTCGGGGCACATATTATGGTATGGTCTCGCTGGTTGATAACCAGGTTGGCAGACTCGTCGAGGTGCTCAGGAAAACCGGTAAATTGAAAAATACCATCATCGCCGTCAATGCCGATCAGGGTTTTCAACTGGGCGAGCATGGTCTTTGGAAAAAAAGGGCTTTTTATGAGCAAAATGTATGCGTTCCCTTCATTATTAGCTGTCCGCGGCTGCTCCCTGAAAATACAGTTATTGACGAGCCGGTTGAAATGGTGGATTTCCTGCCGACGCTGATGGACCTTTCCGGCCTGAAGCCGCCCGATTCCATACGCGGTCGCAGCCTGATGCCGCTTATTCGAGGTAAGGTAAAAAAATGGAGGGAGGCATGCTTTAGTGAGATTGATCACAGCCGATCAATGTATGATGAACTGCGCCGGGGAACCGGCCGCCGTGTGATGGTGCGAACGAAAAAATGGAAATTGATTTTCTTTATGGATAAGCGTGTCGCGGATAAAGACGGAGCTTTGTATAATCTTATAAATGACCCCGACGAAAAAGAAAACCTGTACGGCAAACCAAAATACAAAAATGTTATAAAGTACCTGGAAGGGCTGGCGAATGATTGGAACAGGAAAATCTGATTATGGTACTCAAATGAAAGATAATTGCTTTTATGTACTATTACTTGTTGTTGTTGTACAAAGTGCTAATGAAGATGGGGGAGAGTGAAGAGCAAATCGCCGCTCGACTTAAGAGGCTGGACTCGGAAATGTTTTAGCTGTGAGAACAATAGAAGAGAGAAAAAATGGCACACGGACGGCATGGCACGGCCTTCGGCCACAACTAAAAAATAGCTTAACCACGGATTCATAGGATTGCGCGGATTAAGAAAAGACAAAAGAATAAATTGAACAAAAGATAGCGAAATAAGGAAAATCTATTATGCAACGACGTGATTTTTTCAGAATCGCGGGCCTTGGGATAGCAAGTATGGCCCTGCCGGGATGCCTGAATGCCGCCCGTAAAACCGTTGGCGAAAACAAGCACCCTAATATCATTTATATTCTGGTCGATGATCTGGGTTATGGAGACTTAGGCTGCTACGGACAAAAAAGGATTAAAACACCCAACCTTGACAAAATGGCGGACGAGGGTGTCAAGGGGCGCCCAAAAGCGGCCAGTCAGGGGCGCATGAAAACCGGCCATTTTGAGGAGATTATGGTTTGTCATGTAAACTCTTGGATTTCCAAGTATTTGGGAATCCAGGGAGGTTTTACATGGCGAATCGGCTCAAAATGGCAACGATACAGACAATATTGACACTCAAACAGCTTGGTTGGTCTAACCGCAGGATTGAGCGGGAGTTACATATCCGTCGGGAGACTGTCAGCCGACATATCCAGTTAGCTCAGCAGGATTCAAAACCGGCCACCAATGCGCCCCCCGGCTCTGAGGTGGTAAAACCTGCCGGTAATGCGCCCATCGGGTTGACGGCAGAGGAAAATGGCAAGAGACAGGATCAAAACCTCAAGCGATCAGGACAAGTCAGTCAGTGTGAGCCTTTCCGGGAGATAATCAAGGAGAAGCTGGAGCAGGAGTTATCTGCTCAGCGAGTCTATCAGGACCTGGTGGTAGATCATGGTTTTGAGGGTAGCTACTACAGTGTCCGGAGGTTCGTGAATCGTCTGGGGCAATCTCGGCCACTGCCGTTTCGACGGATGGAATCTGCTCCGGGTGAGCAGGCACAAGTGGATTTCGGCACCGGTGCGCCCATTATCACAACTGAAGGCAAACGTAAAAAAAGTCATGTCTTTCGGATCACATTGAGTAGTTCCCGCAAAGGATACAGCGAGGCGGTTTTTCGGCAGACTACCGAAAACTTCATCCGAGCTTTGGAAAATTCCTTCTGGTACTTTGGTGGTGTTCCTAAAACTCTGGTCATTGATAATCTCAAGGCAGCGGTGAATAAAGCTGACTGGTACGATCCGGAACTTCACCCCAAGATACAATCATTCTGTGAGCATTACGGTACGGTGATGCTGCCTACAAAACCATATACGCCCAGACATAAGGGCAAAATTGAAAGGGGTATAGATTATGTAAAAAGTAATGCGTTGAAAGGTCGCAAGTTCAGCAGTCTGGCAGAAGAGAACGAGCATTTGCTTAACTGGGAGAGGCGTATTGCCGACACTCGCATTCACGGTACCACTCGCAAGCAGGTAGGCAGGGTCTTTGAAGAAGTGGAAAAGGAACATCTTTTGTCACTACCACCATGTCGGTTTTCTTCTTTCGAGGAAGCCAAACGATCTGTTCATCGCGATGGTCATATTGAAGTTGCCAGGGGCTACTATTCGGTTCCACCTGAATATGTAGGCCGGGAGGTCTGGGCACGTTGGGATGGCCATCTGGTACGGGTATTTAACTTCAAAATGGAACAGATCACTTTACACGTTCAAGGGGAACCGGGCAGGTTCCAGACGAAACCCTCACATATTGACTCCAGGAAGATGTCAAATGTGGAGAAAGGCACGGTTTGGCTGCTGCAAAGGGCCTCTCTGATAGGCTCTCAAACAAATCAATGGGCTCAGGCCCTTCTTAAAGCACGAGGTATTGAAGGTGTTCGACCTTTGGTAGGATTATTGGATTTGGCCCAGAGACACCCTCGTGATCTCATTGAGAACGCTTGTGAGATAGCATTGTCTCACGATGCCTTTCGACTGCGAACGATCCGGAAGTTAATCAAAAGAGGTGGTTCAAAACAAGAACAATTGGAATTTATCGATGAGCATCCGATTATCCGCAAGATGTCGGATTATGGAGAATTTGTAAAAGCTTGCTTTGGGTAAGCACTTTAGAAAGGACAACACTATGCAAATAATGTCGAAGCCAACTATCTTATCGTGGGGGGCACTTCCCCCCACACCCCTCATCTCATTTCAACCTCCTTGCTGGTTGTTTTTTGGGCCAGGGCTTCCCTGGTATTCTTTTCTAATATCGTTACGATGAAGGAAAACCGTTATGAATGAATCATTACAAAGAGCGTTAAAGAAACTGAGACTTTCAGGTATGATACAATCTCTGGATGTACGTCTTCAGGAGGCGGCAGGCAACGGACTCAACCACACAGAATTCCTGGAACTGGTTCTGCAGGATGAACTGCTGGTACGAAACGAACGCCAGATTCAAAGACGTATCAAAGCAGCAACATTCAGGGAACTGAAAACCCTGGAGGATTTCAATTGGCAGTTTAATCCATCAGTCAAGAGGAAACAGATATATGATTTGGCTACTTGCCAATTCATTGAGAAAGGTCTTGATGTTTGTTGGTTAGGACCGCCTGGTACCGGCAAAAGTCATTTAAGCCAGGCCATTGGATACCAGGCCATCAAGGCGGGATTTACGGTACGGTATCGTTCAGTCTTCGATGTGCCCAGAGACTTCCTGCACGAGGAGGCATTTGCCGGGGCAGATAAAGTACTGGCCCAATACTTAAAGCCGGATTTGTTAATTATTGATGATATGGGCATGAAGCAACTTCCCAAAAGATCGGGCGAATATCTTTTTGAAATTATCATGCGGCGGTACGAGACCAAATCCACGATGATGACCTCAAATCGGCCTCTGGAGGACTGGGGCAAGCTTATTGGTGATGTACCCTCCGCCACAGCGATCCTGGACCGGTTCCTGCACCACGCTGAGATCATTACCATTACAGGCAAGAGCTATCGACTAAAAGACCGGGCGGTCCAGAGCAGGGCAGATAAGAATCCGTCAAAAAAAAATGAAGAAAATCAGGATAACACTTGCAGGAAACAAGGGAAATGAGTTATATAACCACTAACATTACTGGCCGGGTTTGAGGCGCCCATAGGTGGCCGGGTTTGAGGCGCCCATTGACAGAAAAGAAGAATTCAGAATTCAGAAGACAGAAGAGAAGGGAAGAAATTGAACAGAAGATAACGAAGGAAGCAAAGAAGAAAAGACAGAAGAAATGTAGAAAGAGATGAACATCGAACATCGAACGTTCAACATTCAATATCGAATGGAAGAAAATGAATGAATAGAATAGTAAGAACCGCGGGCCACAGGCCCGCCCTACTTAAGCCCACGACATAAAGCCGGGGGCTAATGAAGCAGCCAGTTGGCGGCGAGGTGGGTGAAATCTTTCAGGTTTATCTCGTTGTCGGCGTTTATGTCCGCTATGGGACAGCCGGGGGTTCCGGGGCAATCGTTTTCCAGCCAATAGTCCAACATATACATCAGGTCATTTATCTCCACGCCGTCCGGACAGGTGAAATCAGATGCGAGAAACTGCCATGAGAGCTTCGGATAATCAATACCATCAACGCACATCCGCCAGAAATCATCCGTGCCGTTCACATCCTCACCAACAAAATCCCAGCCTGCATCGGTAAAGGTGCTCTGCATCTGCATCTCGGCTGTAACCTTGCCGGTAGCTCCATTTGAGGAGCCGTAACCAACACCATTGGCCGTATCCGAAGTATCCATATCCCAGAAACTGTTGCTGATACTGCCGTAAACATTGTATCCCACCAGGCCGCCAAGGTACTTTGAGTTGTCCCCTCCGCTGACACTGCCGGTCGCGTAGCATTCGCTGACACTACTGCGATAAGTGTATCCCACCAAGCCGCCGAGGCAGCGAGTGTTATCCCCACCGTTGACAGAGCCGGTGGCATAGCAGTTGCTGAGACTGCCGGAATAATTCACTCCCACCAAGCCGCCGAGGTAGTCTGAATCATCCCCGAAGGTTACGCTGCCAATGGTGTAGCAGTTGCTGATACTTCCGTAGCAATTATCTCCTACCAGACCGCCGAGACGGTTTGATTCCTCACCTCCGCTGATACTGCCGGTGGCGTAGCAGTTAGTGATACTACCTTTATTATAACCCACCAAGCCGCCGAGGTATCCTGAATGCCCCCCAGCGGTAACGCTGCCAGTGGCGTAGCAATTTGTGATACATCCGTTATTGTAACCCACCAGGCCGCCAAGACCAATAATACCGCTGATACTGCCGGCGGTATAGCAGTTAGTGATACTACCTGCACTATAACCCACCAGACCGCCGATGTAGTCATCCCCGCTGATACTGCCGGTGGTGTAGCAGTTAGTAATACTACCTGCATTAAGTCCCGCCAGGCTGCCGAGGTAGTTTGAATTATCCCCACCGATTATGGTTACATTCTCCAGGCCAAGGTTTTTAATCACGCTGCTTGAACTGATTTGGCCAAACAGGCCCAGGTAGTCGGTCTCTGTACCTCCGGTATCTATGGTCAGGTTAATAATCCTATGGCCGTTGCCGTCGAAGAAACCAGTAAAGGACGTGCCCTGAAAACCACGAAATGAGACATTCGTATCAGGTGCTATCAGGGCAGTTGGATAAATAGTACTACCAATATCGATGTCGTCTATCAGAACAAAGTGCAAGCTATAAGCGAAGGGCATATTAGCTAAATGTTCCAGTTGGGCAGCGGTGGCGATATGGATGGGATCGTTTTTGGAACCGTTGCCGCCAGCATATGGAGAAGGGCCGAGAGAGACCATCATATTGACGGAGGAATGTTCACCGACAATAGTATCCGGTGAGGGGGACTGATGAATAATTATCCCCTCAGGAATCGTCGAACTGTACAGAACGCTGACTTTGCCAATAGTCAATCCTGCTGCTATTATCGCGTTTTGAGCCTCGTTTTGACTCATTTCCGTTATATCGGGAACGGTAACTACCGGTTGCCATGCGAGGGCAGGGTACCAACCAGACGGCATCCACCATATATCCGCTGTGCCGTTGGCGGTTTCGCCGACGAAGTCCCAGCTGGCGTTGAGAAAGATGTTGATATCCTGCATCTGGTCTATGGTTAAGCCCGTTCCGCTGGCGCTAGTGGACATTCCGGAAGTCTCCATGTTCCAGAAAGAGTTACTTATAGTACCCTCCCGGTTGTCTCCCACCAGGCCGCCAAGATATGTATATCCGCAGACACTTCCGGTGGCGTAGCAGTTAGTAATATTACCTTTATAATTATTTCCCACCAGGCCACCGAGGTAGTCATAACCGTTGACACTGCCGATGGCGTAGCAGTCATTTACACTACCATGATTAGAACCCACCAACCCGCCGATGCCCCTGCCGCCACTGACACAGCCAGTTGCATAGCAGTTAGTGATACTACCTGAATTTTCTCCTACCAGGCCGCCGACATACCATTGGTTGCCCGTAATAGTAACGCTACCGGTAGCATAGCAGTTGGAAATAGTGCCGGACGAGTTATATCCCACCAGACCACCGACGAATTCACTATTGGCAGTAACACTGCCGGTAGCGTAGCAGTGAAAAATGTTACCAGATGAGTTCTCCCCTACCAGACCACCGATGGATTCTGCATGATCACCGCCCATAACGCTACCGGTTGCATAGCAGTAAGAGATGTTATCGTCATAATTACTTCCCACCAGGCCGCCAACACATCTATCACCTGTGACGCTACCGGTGGTATAGCAGTCGATTATCTCACCACCATCCATTGTTCTGCCATCATTCCTCCCAACCAGGCCGCCAACACCAGCAAGGCCCATGACGCTACTAATTGTATGACAGTTAGAAATAATGCCGGATGAGTTCTCTCCCACCAGGCCACCAACACAATATTTTCCATCTGCAACGCAGCCGCCCTCAACGCTACATCCTGTTATAATTCCGTTTTCTAAACGTCCGACCAGTGAACCAACATAATCACATTTTTCAGCGATGACACAAGGATTGACAAGTTTCAAATTTATCACGGACGCGCAAGAACATGGATCGCCCATATATCCGAAAATGCCAATAAAATCTGTGTCCATTGTAGAGTAAGTAAAGTTGGTTATGATATGTCCGTTGCCGTCGAAAGAACCGGTGAACGGTGTGCCCTGGCATCCAGACTCAACATTATTGGCATCCGGTGCGATGATATTGAATTGTTCTCTGGTATATTGAGACAGGTCGATGTTGGCGGTGAGGATGAAGTGTTTGTCCCAGTCGTTGGGGTCGGTGCCGACGGCGTTCAACTGGCAGGGGTCGTTAATCTGGTATGGGTCGCAGGGGTCGCCGGTGCCGCCGTTGTATTTGGCATAGGCGGGTAAGGTGGACAGGTATAGAATAGTCAGAATGAAAGGCACGATTGTTGATTTGGTGATTTTCGGCATTTTTTTCTCCCGCTTTTTTATAGCCACAGAGGGCACAGAGAGCACAGAGGGCACAGAGGGCACAGAGGGCACAGAGAGCACAGAGAGCACAGAGGGCACAAAGGCACAAAGGGGTCATTTTAGCCATGTTGGTTGTGCTTTATGCTCCTATTTACTGGTGAAACTGCAATTATTGTACCTGAAGGGGGGGCTGATGTCAAGGAAGAAGAAAACGA
>Ga0255382_10020_pt1 | contig 16923 bp, 14 predicted proteins | sample ANMaggSeSYBR01H9_FD_182101 | JGI IMG/M metagenome (GOLD analysis project Ga0255382, IMG submission 182101) | Sediment cell enrichment communities from methane seep in Santa Monica Basin, California, United Staets - ANME aggregate JGI... | ecosystem: Environmental > Aquatic > Marine > Cold seeps >... | reverse complement strand
ACATCTTCACGATTATCAAAATATTTAATATATGGTTTGATATCCACAACCGGGGTCCCATCAAGCATATCCACTTCCGTAAAAAATATCTTATTCTCAACAATACGTTTGATTTTAATTACTGATAGCCCTAAATGATTGGGCCGATGAGGACTCCTGATAGCGAATATCCCATGTTTGCAATCTTCGAGAAAAGGTTTGCCTTCTAATCCTTCCCTGTCGGACTTATGAAAATAATAGAGTACTATGGCATGGCTGAATTGTTCCAGGTCCTTCAGGCCGGAGGCATATTTTTCCATAAGCTCGATTTGGGCCTCGGTCTCTCTTTTGAAAACACCCTGAATAGGAATATCTTCAGGTTCTTTATAAGGCGAACGGATTACTCCAATTGGATTTATAGTTATCTGTTCCATAGCTTCTCCATAAATCACAAATTTGGACAGCCGCAACTCGGACCACCCCGACATTCCGGGCAATCAGACGGAGTCGAATTACCCGATTGTGGGTTAAATGTCGAAAAGGCTTTTTCCAGTTCATTCGACCGGCATTTCTCACACGCATGTTCCTGTTTTACCTGCTGCGTCTTTTCCAGAAAGCTCGAAACATGTCCACATTTTTTACAACGATACTCATATATCGGCATTGTCATTCTCCTGAACCGTCATTGATTCTCCATTCAGTACTCCACTCTCCACAGTCCACTCTCTACTTCTTTGCAGTACAAGGCTCCCTACTTCCAATCCGACATCCTGCGTAACTACCGGGCATTTCACTTTAAGCAGAAAAAAGATGTTCTTATCTGTATCGCTGAGTGTCTCGAAGTTCCCTTGTCCCTTCGCTACGATCAGGTCGGCCGTCTTGAAACGATGAACAAAATCTTCCGAGCAGCTTTCCAATATCGTCCCGGGCGCATCCGATCCGTTATCGATAACCTCGACCAATTCGGTTATCCCCGCATCTTCGGCGTCTTCCATTGTGGCGTCGTTAATTACCGGACTGCCTCTGACAACAAAGGTGATTTTTTCCTTTGGCATCTGTTCCAGCAGCAATCGATCAAAGACTATTTCCCCCGCGTTATCGCCCAGAAACAGAATATCATTTGCGTCCGCTATCGCCCCGCGAAATTCACTCACACTCCCTTCAGGCAGTGGTGCTGTAAATGAATCTTCGATTACCTGATAAATTTTCCCATCGTCGAGTTCATTTATTTTGGCAAAATCGATAATATTACCGGCTATCGCCACCCGTACCGCCATTTCAAAGGAATCGTCTGACTGTTCGATTTTTTCCTTCAGTTCAGGATACATCTTCAGTCCGAGTTGGTTGGAATGTTTTTTCACTTCCCGGTATGGGTCTTCATTCCCGGTGTACTGCCGTATCACCTGGTGTACGATTTGGCCCATTGCCGGCGGCGTGGATGAAAGGTCCATTTCGCATGCTGTGCGCAGCACTTCTCGTACAACTTTTTCGTGAATTATTTTATCGTCTGTAATAAATTGTACCGCCCTGAGAGCCTGACTCACAAAGCACGGCACACATTCTAAATATGTTCTCACAATTTATACCCAATGCCCTTCCACGTTTGCCTGATCGACCAGTTTCAGTTCACCCGCTTTGAGGCTGTTCATTGCTTCCTGGACTGTAAGTCCCGCCTTACACAAATACACCTTGATTTCCCCTGCATGCAGTGTCTTTATCGCGTTCGGTCCTACGTTACCGGTAATAACCGCTTCCGCCCCCATCTCGATCACATTCCTGCCCGCCTGTATTCCCGCGCCTTGGGGCGAGTTCAAATTCTGTTGATTATCTTTCGACTCAAACTCACCTGACTCGACGTCCACCAGGATAAAATATTTCGCACGTCCGAAACGCGGATCAACTGCTGAGGACAATTCGGAACCTTCTGATGTTACTGCTACTTTCATGTCAAATCCTTTCATAATGTTGTATTTGGTTATTAAATCAACGCAATCAACAAAAGTAAAGAGCAATAATAGCGCCAATAATACTATTAAATTGGTATTTTTATAACCTGTTGTTATTAAAGAGGATATGAAATTCTGTTTTATATGGCAATTTTTCCAACCATTGCATTATTGCAACCTATATTATGGCGACATTGCAATATCGTAACCTCTATATTTCTTTTTGTCAACCCCTATGTTTCCGCTGTTCTCTATAAGGGTGTATGTCATGATGATAGCCTGTGTCAGGTAAATCAGCGTCTTGCCATCCCTTATGTTGCGTGGTATATGTATGTTTTGAAAATGAGTGAGAAAAAGAACTGGCGGAATACACAGGAGCAAAATAATGAATTCACGGGAGCGGGTACGTGCTGCTATGGAGCATAAGCCTGTGGATCGGGTACCGGTGATGTGTCAACTGGCGTTAGGGCATTATTTCCTTAACAGCGGTTATAAACCCTCGGACATCTGGTTTGACAGTAAAACCTTCGCCAAAGTACTGGTGGAATTTCAGCAGCGATACGGCTTCGATGGAATATTGGTAAATCTGCCGGGAAGACCTTCAAATTGGCGGGATTATCTGACTTCTTGCGAACAAACTGAGCAGGGCGAACGACTTACCTGGAAAACTGGATTGGTAACTGATGTGCCGGTCGATGACAATCCTCAAACATCATTGGGTGATTCCCAACCGTTACCACACGTGGGCTATCATACAGTTAATCCAGCGGATCCCGGAACCTTCCAAATGCCGGGATATATCTGGAATACCTGGCATTCGCCGCATTTATGGGATATTAGTGCTGAAGCCGATATGTCTGTTCCGGAGAATTATCCGGATTGGTATAATACGGCATTGCGAACGGCCCGTGCCCTGGGACCGGAGATTTCAGTTCACGCGGAAATATTTTCGCCCTTTACGCACCTGATGGAGCTTTTTGGTTATGAGCAATCTTTGATGGCATTGATAGATGCCCCGGCGATATGTCATGAATTGCTTTTGGTGTTTTCCGAACATGTTATTGCCCGGATAAGGTGTATAGTGGAATGTGAACCTGATGCCGTTAATGTCAGCAGTGCCTTTGCCGGAGCAGGATTTATCAGCAGGGATATGTATCGTGAATTTGTCGTACCGTATGAAAGACGAATAGTGCGGACGATTCACGAATATAAATTACCGGCTTATGTGCATACTTGCGGGGCAATCGGGGACCGGCTTGACATGATGTTGGAGAGTGAATATAATGGGATCGACACACTTGACCCACCGCCTTTGGGCACAGTTGATTTGGCCGAGGCAAAAAAGAAATTCGGAGAGCGATTTTTCTTCAAGGGGAATCTGGACGCGGTCCATGAAATGCTTTATGCCGACAATGTAACGTTCGAGAGAGCCGTCCGGGAACGATTGGAGATTGGCAAACCCGGTTCGGGTTATATTCTCTCTTCAGCATGTTCCGTAGCGCCGCACGTTGAGCCGCAACGCTTAAAAGACATGGTTACACTGGCGGAAAAGTACGGTAAATTATGAGTGCGCGGGTATGGCGCATTTATTCGCAAAATCTTTTGACTTAGGAGAAAAAAATGACATCTGTGAATCGCCGAGAGTTTTTAAACAGTTCACTGGGAGCAGCCGCAACACTTACAGTACTGTCGCCGGGTAAAAGCTGGGCAGCGTCTAACAAGGTTGTACTGGGGATTATGGGAGTTGGCGGACGCGGGCGAACGTTGCTGCGAAGTCTGGTTAAACGGTCCGACGTTAAAATAAAATATATTTGCGACGCGAACCAGCGGCAATATGGACCGGCAGCGGAAATAGTTATGGAAGCACATGATTATAAGGCCAAATTTGTTCAGGATTTTCGCAAAATGCTGGACGATCCCGAAGTCGATGCGATTGTCGTCGCCACCTGCGACCGCTGGCATGCGCTTGCGACTATCATGGCCTGTCAGGCTGGTAAGGATGTCTATGTTGAAAAACCACAATCGATGAGCGTATGGGACGGCCGAAAGACAGTGGAGGCAGCCGACAAGTATAAGAGGGTGGTGCAGGTTGGTATGCAGACGCGTAGCGCTCCCTATCTCGATAAGGCGGTGGAATATATCCGTAGCGGTGAACTGGGCGATGTTCGTCTGGCACGGGTATATCTGTTGCAACAGGGGCATCGTCAAAATGTAGCGGACGAACAACCGATCCCGGAAGGGCTGGACTATGATCTGTGGTGCGGGCCGTCACCTATGCTGCCGTATCGGCCGGGGCGGTGGTTTCATAATTTATGGGACTTTTATACGGGCTTTATCACAGCGGACCTGATACACCAAATGGACATAGTGCGACTGTTGATCGGCAAGAAATCTCCGGATACGGTCTGCACCGCGGGGGGCGTCTATCACTTCGACGACGGCCGTCAGCAGCCGGATACACAGTTCACCACGTATGAATTCGGGAAAACAACACTGGTAGCCGAGGCGGGCCTGTGGGCACCGTACATGCACCGAATTGTTCACCTGCCGGACAAAAGTAAATATCCCGATTGGCAGTTCAGCGCAACCAAAATAGAAATTTTCGGCACAAAAAGATTCATGGCGTTCGGCAGACACGGAGGCGGCTGGCAGGTATTCGAGGGAGATCCCAAAGTACGCGAAAGCAAGCCGGTCCATTCGGAACCGTCCGAGTGGAAGTTCGGCAATATTGTGGATTTGCATTTTGATAACTTTATCGATTGTATTCGCACGCGTAAGAAACCTAAAACCGATGTCGCGGATGGGAATCTTTCTATGAATCTGTGTCATCTGGGGAGTATTTCGTACCGCCTCGGCAATCGTAAACTCCGTTACGACGGTAAAACGGAAACGTTCGTCGGCGATGCCGAAGCGAATAAATTACTTAAGATGAAATACCGCAAACCCTGGGTGGTGCCCGATAAGGTATAGTGCCGGCTTTGTGCTAAAAATTGCATTACTGTTGATGCAACCGCCAAAAGTCAAAATAGTCCCTCAAAAACGGCTCTGGCGTCCCAATATCAATGGGACGACAAGCTCTTAACGCTGGCGTTTTCTTTCAGCAATTCTCGAAATTGAAGGATTTCGCTCACGTATTAGTTTTTAAGTAGGACATGTTGATTAGTCACTTTACTCCTTTCCTAAACTGTCCATCTTCTCCAATTTCACACCAAGAACAATACAACGTAAAAAAATTTGTGAGTTTTTGATGATTTCTTCAGTTTTTTTGCAAAAAAAACCATTTATTACACAATACTATATAGAGGATCGTTGTAAAAATGGGTGGAGGCTGTCCACGTTGTGGGCCGCCTGCCGTTACAAAAAAACGTGATGAGCTTTATATTTGTAACTTCATAGCATAATACGAGTTACGAAACCGCAAAGCAGGTATTTTGATTTAGAAATAGGGATATTTTGAGCGATAAACAACCAGACATATCCAACACTGAGCGATTTCTCAAGTTGCTGATGGCGAATGACAAGCGGATTTACGCATTCATCCTGACGCTCGTGCCGAGTCGCATTGACGCGGACGATCTTATGCAGGAGACAGTTACGATAATGTGGCGTAAATTCGATGATTTTGAGCCTGGAAGGGATTTTGTTGCATGGGGCATAGGTATCGCGCGATATAAGGTACTTGAGTATCGCAAAAAAAAACGTAAATCGCAAATTCGGTTTAATGATCAGGTCCACGCCCTTCTTGAAACGGATGCCAAAAACATGCTTGGCAGGCTGGACGAGCGTCTGGAGGCCCTTCAACATTGTTTATCCAAGCTGAGCGAAAGGGATCGAAAACTAATCGCTATGCGGTACGAGCAGGACCTGACGATTAAGGCAATTTCCGAACGAGTAGAACAGTCGATCCATAAAGTTTACAGGGGTATAATCCAAATCCACGATATACTGTTGCGTTGCGTCCGAAGAACTTTGTCGGCAAAGGATATATCATGACAGACCAAAGAAACACACCTCCTGATCTATGTGAGTTGCTGACTTTATTGTTAGACAATACAATAAGCAAAGCTCAATTCGCGGATATTGAGAATCGACTTGCCACAGATTCTAACGCTCGTAAGTATTATATCGAGTTCCTTACTGTATATATCGGCCTGCATCGACGTGGTGGCGTTTCCGCCGCTACAGTACAATCCTCCTCCTGCGAACCCAAAGCGGAGGAGCTTTTACGAGAAGCTATTGAATATGAGGATCGTCTCCACACAGAACAAGCGGATCAGCAGGCTCAACAACTTATAGATGAAGAAGAAAAAGCTGCTCAATCCAGAAAAGAGGAAGTTAAAAAACTCGCGGATGCGAAATTTCAGGAGTTTCTGCAAAAAGAACAAGCTCGTCTGGAAGAATTTAAACACCAAAGATATCTCGCCAACCGAGACTGGAGGTACTTCAGTATCGGTGTTTTGGCGGCTTCACTGATTATTGTCATATTAGTCCTGCACTCCAGTCGCAAACCCAACATTCCAGCAGTTCCACAAGTTATCGCGACTCTCACCGAGACGCTTAACGCTAAATGGGACGACAATACCCTGCCGACAACTATAGGCAGTAAATTGTTCGCGGGTGAAATGAGACTGATCAAAGGTTATGCGCAAATAACATTCATAGACGGCGCGGAGGTTGTCCTTCAGGCCCCGGTCCGAGTTAAACTGGAAACCGTCGAACAGATGTTCCTGCAAAGCGGCAGGCTCACCGCCAACGTACCTTCCGGAGCGGAAGGCTTTAAGCTCAATACACCCAACGCGATGATGATAGATTTGGGCACGGAGTTTGGAGTGATTGTTTCAAAGGCCGGACAGAGCGAACTGCACGTCTTCAAGGGCGAAGTCAAGCTGTTTTCTGAAAAGAGAACCGGCGGGAACATATACAAACAGACATTCCAGACCGGCCAGGCAGGTGTGATCGATAAAAACGGACAACTATCAAAAAAAAGTTATAAAGCAACGCCTCGATGTTTCGTCCGCAACATCCCAAAAAGTACGACTTTCGGACGGCCGGGTGAGCGTCTGGATTTGTCGGACATCATAGGCGGCGGTAACGGCTTCGGCACCGGAGATCCGAATCAATCAATCAACCCCGATAACGGCCAGATACGGCCAGGTTTTTATAATCGTGATGGCAAGGCTGTTTCGGGCAGCAGTGATTTTATCCCTATAACCGACCTGGATTTCATCGACGGTGTATTTATTCCCGACGGCGGTGAAGGATCGGTGCTGGTGAGTTCCCGAGGACACACTTTCATCGACTGTCCAGATACCAATGGCAACTTCTGCTGGGACATCTTCAACAGTAATGTTACTATCGATGGGCGGTGTCGGCAGATACTCGACGGCAGTAAGTACGGCACTTATTCGCAACCTGCCATCTCCCTCCATAGTAACGCAGGCATCACTTTTGATCTCGATAAAATACGCGCCTCACTGCCCGGCAGCAGGGTAGTCGCCTTTTCAATGCTGTGCGGTCTGGCCGACCCAGGAAGAGAACACCTAAACCCCACTGCGGATTTCTGGGTGCTGGTCGATGGCCGAAAGCGATTCTCAATGATAGGGGCATATTGGCAGAGCCGCGCAAGATCAGTTCGTATCAACCTGTCCGACCATGACAGATTCCTTACCATTGCCATAACCGACGGCAGTAACATAACAGGAGCAGGTGGACTCGACTGGGGCATCTTCGCCAAACCCGCCCTGATGCTCGCCCCAACGTATATGGGTAAGAATTGAATATTATTTTTTTATGGAGTGTAATGTATAATGTCAAAGCTAAAGACCAAAAAAAAGACCCTCGGTTTTACTCTGATTGAACTGCTGGTGGTAATTTCCATAATCGCGTTGCTGATAGCGATTTTAATGCCCGCCCTGAATAAGGCCAGGAAACAGGCGAAGGTGGCGGTTTGCAGTTCCAATCAGCATCAATTGCTGATCGGACTTGCGGTTTACGCGTCCGAAAATGACGGCAAATTCCCCCCTTCGTCATCTCTGTCAACGGAGGGTACATATGCCGGGGGTTACCATCGACCTACCGAGTTGAACTGGGATCACAACAAGGTCGGCTCAACCACTTATAATAGCTATGTTGGGAAATATCTGGGCAGATATATAACCGATGTGGGAGTATTTAATTGCCCCATGGCACCCATTGCCGCGGATTCCGTTTGGCCGCCAGCCACTTCAGGGCTGGCTCCGGCAGGCAAATATGGGGATTTCTACCTGAATGGAGATTACGCACCCCTGCATTCCACATATATGTTATTATGGAATTATCAGGGGTATAATCTCATAGAGCATGCCAATGCCTCCAAAGAAAATTTCGAAGGGCCGAAGAACATGGCCAGTAAAAACAAGCTTGTGATTCAGGATTCGCTTTTTTTTCTTCAAACCAATACGAACCTGCTGTGGCCCAGTCCACAATGGAGTTGGTACAGTTCCCACCAGTTTAACGGTTCGAGAAAAGTTGACCCATATTTCTCTAAATTCGACCCGGATGGAACGGAGTTACCCGATGTCTGGCTGAACGCAGGGTATTCCGACGGTCGTGTGGAACTATTTCACTCATTTGAAACAACAGGAGTGCAATGCTGGAGTGCCCCGGCATATCTCACTTCACAATTCAGATAAAAGGCGGTGAAGGTTTTGTCGAGTCAGTGGGGGAGAAAGGAGGATGGCAAAGGAATTTAATATATTATTTCGATATATGCGCGGGAGTATGCGCGTATATAAGGCGTAGCTTGGCTTGTTGCCCGGACGCTTGGGTGCTGTGCTTATGTATGGCATTGTGCGGAGTCGGTGGTCGATTCTGTCTGATTTCCAATGGCGGATGGTCCGTCGTGGAAGACAAAGTTATTTCCAAACCTTTGGAGGAACGAAAAAATGAATAAGTTAGTAATTTGTGTAGCTGTTTTAGCTATGGTGTGGACAAGTTCGGCAATGGCTGTAGATGTCCCTCTGGTGAACGCCAGTTTCGAGGCCCCCGCTCTGGCCGATGGCGCCAAGATAAAAGGATTTGACGGCAATAGAACCGGATTCATTGGCCAAGATGTGCCCGGCTGGGAAGATGATTGCCTACCAGATAATAGCAGCCACTCCGGCATAAAAAATGGTGGTGGCCAGCGTGCAGTCACCGGTCAGGGTGCGCATTTATGCCCTGATATGGGAGTTCCGAACGAGACTATCGTTTGGCAGTTGACAGACCAGACAATCGCCGCCGGTGAAATATATACCCTGAGCGTTTGGGGTTGGTCTGACGGTACAGCCGGGACTGACCCCGATGGGGTAACTTTAAACGTGTCACTCTTTTATGATAATGTGGGCAGTCAAATTGAGCTTAATTCCCAGGAGCATTTTTTGCCTGATGGCGATGAGGTTGGGAAAGCCTGCCCGGTGGAATTTACAATCCCAGTTGGACACGGTTCGATCGACAATAAGCTCGGTATCAAGTTTGAGAATATAACAACCGGCTTTACCGGTGGTGGATTTATTCACCTTGATGATGTGACGTTGGATATTGTCCCGGAGCCGGCGACCCTGATTATGTTAGGGCTGGGCGGTTTGCTGGGCCTACGTCGTCGTCGTGCGTAATTTGACGTAAGATGTATACTTTAAACTTGTCGATGAAGTATAGACCTGTTTATTGACAATTATGGTGTGTCCACCCGTCAATCGCGGCGGGTGGACGCGATAATTTGAGTGCGTGAAAATTTGCAGGGAAACATTTAGATAAGAATTTCACGATGAGAAAATTAATCTTTGGTTTGTTTTTGTGTTTGGGTATGGCGATAGTCGCTCAGGGTGGAGTACCGATTACGGTTGTGAACCCCGGTTTCGAGGACCCCGATTGGGGCGCACAAGTGAACGGATTTGACGGTGAATACTCTAATCACCCCGATGTGCCCGGTTGGGAGGATGATTATGCCAATTATCCAAATAAGCCCAGATCGGGCATAATTACCCGCAACCAGAGTAGCCACACCGGCCACTATTGTGGATTTTTAGTCGATCAGGCCGCCGATGCCGAGAATATCGTATGGCAGTTGACCGATCAAACGATCTCCTCCGGCGAGGTATATACCTTTAGTGTCTGGGCCTGGGAGCAATGGTCCGGCGCAAATTTCAAGATGTCGCTCTTTTACGATGATGGACTGGGCAACCATACGGAAGTTGCATCCGCGACACATTCCGTACCCAGTGACAGCACCTGGCGTAACTATTCGGTAGAGTTCACAGTTGATGATGTACCTGCGGCAATCGGTAAGAAACTCGGCATTGCGCTCAAGCATATACAACAGCAAGCCGGTACAAATCGATGGATGAGCTATGATGATGTGCAACTGGAAGTGGAACGGGTACTTGTGCACAGTCCGGGACCCGCCAACGAGGCGACGGATATCCCTGTTGTAACGAATATTACCTGGTCGCTGGACGACTGTGTTGATTACTGCGATGTGTATTTCGGAACTGATTCAAACGTAACCGACAACCCCAAAGTGGTAGATGGACAGACACAGGGCAAAGTAGAGATATACAATCCGACCAGCAACTTATCCCCTGATACTACTTACTACTGGCGTGTGGATGTTACCGTCGGTGGCAGCGAATATATCGGCAGTGTATGGTCGTTCACCACCAGTGGTGAATCGGCGGTTCTGGACAACTTCGACGACTATGAAGATAACGCTGACTTCCTGCTTTCCTGGTCCGGCAATCCCGGTGCCGCAATTTCGCTCGACGAACTGCTGAGTATTATGGAATTCACCTACGATTGCACATCCTCGCCCTGGCAATGCGCGGCGCAAAAGACATTGGCTTCACCGCAGGACTGGGACAATAACGCATGGGCCGCTCTGCAGATCAATTTTCGCGGCGATGAAAACAATGACCCTGAAACAATGTTCATAACATTAAGCGATGGGTCTAATACCGCTACGGTTACTAATAGTGATCCTTACACAGCAACAAATTGCCAATGGCAGGTATGGGATGTCGGATTGGCTCAATTCAGTAATGCAGGCGTTGACCTTAGTAATGTTACCAGCTTTGCGATAGGGTTCGGCGACAGCGTCGCTCCGGGCGGTACAGGAACGATGTATTTCAATGACATATTGCTATATCACGAGAGATGTTTGCCGGAAATGGGGCCGGTTGGTGATCTTAACGCCGACTGTTTTGTCGGCATGCAGGACCTGGTGATATTCCTGGATGACTGGCTGAACAGTGATTATTCAGTTACGGCCTCGGCGCCCCAAAGCGGCAATCTATGCGCTCACTACGAATTTAATGAAACCACAGGTACTACCGCGTCTGATTCTTCAGCGAATAATTATGATGCCCCGATAGAGCCTGATACGGTTACCGATATTTGGGACCATAGTGGCCATAACGGCGGGTGTATCGTATTGGATAATAGATTTGAAGTTATATTGCCGGCTGGAGTATTCAGCGGTATTACCAACGAAGTTACTATTGCCTTTCGTGTAAATGGTGATTCTGATGATTATTCCGACCCGGTTGACAGTGTGGAATTTACTGCCGGGCCTGTGCCGATAGAAAACCATACATGGGATCGACTCGTTTGGGGCATAGACCAGGCCGATTCATACGGCGGCTGCTGGAATCATTACGCCATAGTTAAAAACGCCGGCGCCGGTACGATACGGCTATATCTTAACGGCCTACTCGTGGCACGGCATATCGAAGCGCCGGAAGTTATGAACGGTTCTTTATCGGAGCAGATTTATTTGGCGTTGATTCCGGGTTATGACCTGCAAGTTAAAATCGATGATTTGTGTGTTTATAATTACGCTCTTTCGCAAGGCGAGGTTTTATACCTGGCTGCGGGCGCAGGTAGCGAACTGATTCAGCCTTTGGAGCCGGTCCTGACAAATAGCGATTTAACAAACGATGGAACGATTAACCTGGCGGATTTTGCGATGATTACGCAGGACTGGCTGAAACAGCAGTTTTGGCCATAGATATTTCTGACTTTATGCGTAGAATTTTAATCTGGAGAAAGTAAATGAACAGACGTGATTTTCTTAAACAAAGTGCTCTCGTCGCAGGCGCATCCATTTTTGGTGGGTCTGTTTTTGGGGCGGGTGTTTCTTTTTCGAATAAGACAATGAGTTTTCGGGTGGGCAAAAAACGCCCCAACTTCGTTTTTATTCTGATTGACGACATGGGCTGGAAGGATGTCGGCTTTATGGGCGGCCGTTATTATGAGACGCCCAACATCGACAAACTGGCCTGCGAGGGCATGGTCTTTAGCAATGCCTACGCTAATGCAGCCAACTGTGCCCCAACCCGCGCCTGTTTCCTGACGGGGCAGCATTCGTCACGTCATGGTATATACACCGTTGGTAGTTCCGCCAGAGGAGCGTCTTCGACTCGTCGTTTGATCCCGGTAACTAACACCACCACCCTGGGCACGAAGCACGTAACATTTGCCGAGGTATTGAGATCGGCCGGCTATGTCAGTGCCAGTATGGGAAAGTGGCATATGGGCAATCCGCCTACGCATGGGCCGTGTGAACAGGGCTTTAACGTGAATGTCGGCGGTCACGCAGCCGGCGGCCCTTATACTGGTGATGAATATTTTGCTCCGTATGAGAATCCCTGGTTGTTGCCGGAAGGCCCGGTTGGGGAATATCTGACGGATCGTTTGAGTGATGAGGCGATCAGCTTTATTGAAACGAATAAAGACAAACCCTTCTTCCTGTATCTGACGCACTATGCGGTACATACTCCTCTTGAGGCCAAACAGGATTTGGAGGATTATTATAACACACCGGAAAAAGTGGCTGATAGAACGACCCTGCCTAAGCATAATAACGCGACTTATGCCGCAATGATTCATAGTACCGATGAAGGCATCGGGCGCATTATGAAAAAGCTGGAAGAATTAAAACTGGACGAAGATACTGTTGTTATCTTTTTCTGCGACAATGGAGGATATCAGAATTGTACCGATATGTATCCTCTTCGTGGTGCGAAAGGTATGCTTTATGAAGGCGGCATCCGCGAGCCGATGATCGTTCGATGGACGAACCATATCAAACCGGGAACCACATGCGATGTGCCGGTGATCGGGACTGATTTCTTCCCCACATTTTTAGAGCAGGCCGGCGTGAAGAAGCCGGAGGGCAAAATCCTGGACGGCGAAAGTTTAGTCCCGCTGCTTAGAGGTGAAACCAGTTTGTCGAGAGAAGCCATCTTTTGGCATTTCCCTGCTTATCTGGAGGGCGGTGATTCCGAATCAAGAGATTGGACATTTCGTACTCGCCCTGTCAGTGTCATTCGTAAAGGCAAGTGGAAACTGCTTCAATTTCTTGAGGAATGGCTTTTGGACGGGGGCTGGGGCACGATCGAGACAAACAACGCAATCGAATTATATGATTTGGAGACTGATATTGGTGAGCAGGATAATTGCGCACATTCGAGTAGCCCAAATTACAATCCAGTTAAGCGGGATGAATTGCTTAACGAGTTAATTGCATGGCAAAATTCGGTTGGAGCTCCAAATACCTTGGCTGATATGCCGGCAAATCCGGGTTATCGAGGGTGAAAAACATTGCTTATGATTGTGGCACGATTTCAAAAAAGGATTAGAGTTTTTGGAGTTATCTCCTCAGCAAAAAGAAAGGAGGGTAGCAAAGAATTAATATCTTATTTCTATGTATGCGCGAGAGTATGCGCGTATATAAAGCGCAGCTGGGCTTGTTGCCCGGACGCTTGGGTGCTGTGCTTATGTGCGGCATTGGCAGAGGCGGATGGTCCGTCGTGGAAGACAAAGTTATTTCCAAACCTTTGGAGGAACGAAAAAATGAAGAAGTTAGTAATTTGTGTAGCAGTTTTAGGTATGGTATGGACGAGTTCGGCGATGGCTGACCCCGTCGCCCTGGTGAACCCCGGTTTCGAGTTGCCCGCTTGGGACGCACAAGTGAACGGATTTGACGGCCAATACAGTAATCACCCCGATGTGCCCGGCTGGGAAGATGATTGCGATGTTTTTCCATCACCACCAGATAAGCCCAGATCGGGCGTACTGGCTCCTAACGTCAACGGTCACACCGGCATCTATGCGGGTTTTTTAATCGACCAGGCCGTTGAAACCGAGAATGTCATGTGGCAGTTGACCGGTAAAACAATTGCCGCCGGCGAGGTATATACCCTGACAGTCTGGGCTCATGCGAAATGGACTGGTCAGAATATGAAGCTATCGCTCTTTTCTGATGATGGACTGGGCAACCATACCGAGGTTGCAGTATCCGCGGCAATTCCTGTGCCTGGTGATGAAGTCTGGCGTGAGTACTCGGAAAAATTCACAATCGCTGCTGGATCTCCGGCGATCGACAAGACGCTCGGTATCGCGATTGAGCATATAGAGCAGGAAGCCGGTGTTAACCATTGGATGAGCTATGATGATGTTACTCTGGATGTGGTTCCGGAGCCGGCGACGATGATGTTGCTGGGTCTTGGCTCACTGGCGTTACTGAGACGTCGTCGTGCGTAATTTGATGTAAGATGTATGCTTTAACTATCGATGAAGCATAGATCTGATTTTTAGAAAGTATGGTGCGTCCACCCGTCAATCGCGGCGGGTGGATGCGCCGATTTGTCGGCAGCGGGAAAACATAGGTTAAACACGTTCGTAATAAAGGAGAATTTTACGATGAAAACTCTAATTTTTGCTTTGGTTTTGTGTTTGAGTATGGCTATGGTCGCCCAGGGTGGAATGCCGATTACGGTTGTGAACCCCGGTTTTGAGGATCCCTGTCATAGCATACAGGTAAACGGATTTGATGGTCAATACGGTGGTCTCCCCAACGTACCCGGCTGGGAAGATGATTGCGATGTTTTTCCATCACCACCAGATAAGCCCAGATCGGGTGTGCTTGCCCCCGGCCAGAATAGCTACACCGGCGATTATTGTGGATTTTTGGTCAATGTGGCCGCTTATGCCGAGAATATCGTGTGGCAGTTGACCGATAAAACAATTGCTGCCGGCGAGGTATATACCTTTAGTGTCTGGGTCTGGGAGCAATGGCAGTATGATGCGCAAGTGAAGTTGTCGTTCTTTTACGATGATGGACTGGGCAACCATACTGAGGTTGCATCCAATACAGTTTATGTGATTGATAATTCAACATGGAATAACTATTCGGCAACATTCACAGTTGAAGATGGGGCGGCGGCGATCGGTAAGAAACTCGGTATCGCGATTGAGCATGTAACGCAGGAAACCCTCTTTTGGATGAGCTATGATGATGTTACTCTGGAGCAGGTGTTGGTGAGCAATCCCGACCCATGCGACGGTGAGCCGCTTGTCGTTGTAACTACGAATCTTGAATGGGATCTCGAATCCATTGTAACCAACTGCGACGTATATTTCGGGTCCGATCCGAACTTTATCAACAATCCCAAAGTGGTAGATGGTCAGACACAGGGTAAAGTTGAGCTTTATGATCCTCCAGACGATCTGGCGAACGAGACGACTTATTACTGGCGAGTCGATGCCCGTGTGGGCGCCACCGTTTATGAAGGTGATATATGGGAATTTACCACGATAGTGGCGGAGCCGGTAATCACGGAAGATCCCTGCGGTCTGACAGTTAATGCCGGTGAGACGGCTGTGTTCAGAGTGAAAGTGACAAACGTTGACAGTTATCTCTGGAAAAGATTGGACGATTCGCCGATCCCTGACAATACCGGGGCTACGTTGACGATTACTGACGTCCAGAAGGCCGATGAAGACGTCTATTGGTGTGAACTGACGAACACAGTCGCTACTATAAAGACGGCAAGTGTGAATCTTATGACCAGGCGATTGGTCGCTCTGTGGGAATTTGAGGACTCGCTTGAGGCAGAGGATAATGAAGAAAATGCTTGCTGGCTTGGCGACTATGTTGATCCCAATACGGAAAATCCTGATCCCACACCTGTCTATGCCCTTGATGACCCATGCAGTACAGGCAATGGCAAGTCGCTGCAATTGGTCGCTGACAAATTGCATGTGCGGATTACCGGCAGTAAGGATTTCTTCAACTTCTATCCGCAGGGCTATACGGTCAACATCTGGGTCAAGACCGGGCAGGCTAATGACTACGGTGCGATGGCCTCCAAACAGCGAAGAATCGAAGCTGAATGGCCTGATTGGTATGGTTGGGTACTGAGTTGTACTGACGAGGGCAAGGTAGTCAATACATTGCGGCAGATAAATGGCGCCAAGAGTACAATTGACATCGCCGACAATCAGTGGCACATGATTACCGGCACGTATGATGCCGAGGCTGGCGTGGTCGCGGTTTACGTCGATGGCCTGGTGAAAACTGAATCGGAGCCAAGCTCTGATATCGCCCCGACGAATGGTTATCCGGTGGTTTTAGGTGCTGAAACGAATTTAGGTGAAGTTGCCTATGAAGGCCTGCTTGACAAAACAAGTATCTACAGCTACGCCCTGAGCCAGATTGATGTGGCGGTGCTCTACACGGATGTGATGGGCGGTAGTCTTTGCGTTGGTGGTAATCCCGAATATGACCTTAATGATGACTGTAAGGTCGATATCCTGGATTTCGCCCTGTTTGCCGCTGATTGGCTGGAATGTAATCTTGTTCCGACCTGTCTGCCCTGAGTACCAAATGTTATGTAATGAATATATAGTATGTAACCAGTCCTACTGAACAGGCGGGACAGGACAAAGAACCGGAATAAAAAGCATAATTAGTTGTGGAGCCTGTATCGAATTGTGATACAGGTTTCCACACCATAGATTTTTGGTAACCGTTCACGGGTTCTTGTCCTTGTTAGCCCCCGATGTGAAATCGGGGGATTCTTAAGTAACCCGGGCCATACCCGCCATTTACTCTAAAGCCCTGAAAGGGCAAAATGGTCTTGTAGCTCACCCAGGGCAACGCCCTGAGTGACGGAGTAACAATTATTTGTTTTTTTATCTC
>Ga0255382_10019_pt1 | contig 16990 bp, 7 predicted proteins | sample ANMaggSeSYBR01H9_FD_182101 | JGI IMG/M metagenome (GOLD analysis project Ga0255382, IMG submission 182101) | Sediment cell enrichment communities from methane seep in Santa Monica Basin, California, United Staets - ANME aggregate JGI... | ecosystem: Environmental > Aquatic > Marine > Cold seeps >... | reverse complement strand
TGCATGGATCAAGCAGGATTGACATGTTCAAAACCGCGAATGCCTGTAATATGATTAACCAGGAAAAACCTTTTACTAAAGATTGGGTAGTTATAGATGGAAAGAATAAATGGACATGGGATCCAACAAAACCGGTAGAAGCATTCTATAGTCATATTGATACACTCGTTGCTAATGCGGCTAACTATGGAATATATATAACACTGTGCCCTACCTTTGGAGAATACGTATGCTCGGGCGCTCAAGGCGCTTGGGGAAAAGGGCCAAAAATATTTAATGAAAGTAATGCCGGCGTATATGGCGCATGGATTGGTAATCGATATAAAAACTATCCTAATATTATTTGGGTTATGGGAGGTGATCGGTATGGTGATCATGGTGGAGAGGGTGACCTTGCTATATGGCGTGCAATGGCAAACGGGATTAAAAGTGAAGACACTAATCATCTTATGACATATCATCCGTGTTCAGATCTAAAAGGAGAGAAAGGATATTCATCTTCAGAATGGTTTCATGCTGATTCCTGGCTGGACTTTAACATGTTCCAATCATACCGTTATTATCAAACCATAAAAGCAGCCACAAGTATTGACTACGCCTTGTCGTCTCCTGTCAAGCCTACAATCTTTGGAGAAGGCATGTATTATGATCATCGTTATGGTTATGACCCTGTCAAGTCTGACAGAATATATCGGTCACAGCCATATTGGTCGCTTCTTGCAGGCGCGGCTGGATACACATTTGGTCAAACATGGGTATGGTGGTGTGAGCGGACAGATGATGGAAATGATTGGACATACTACTATTATGCGACGAAAGATGGTGAACCTGCTCCATGGCTCGCGCCGGATGAAAATATAAACTGGCTGAGCGCCAGCATTCTTGATAATAACTTTGCATCGTGGATGAAAAACTGTAAGGATTTGTTTAAATCAATAGATTGGTGGAAACTTGTCCCGGATCAAAGCATAATTACTGCAGGGGTGGGGAGCGGTGATAATTTAAAAGTCGCAGCCAGAACATCAACCGGTAATATGATAGTTGTGTATTATGCGACAATCAGCAGCGCAACTATAGATATGAGCAAGATAACCAGCGCCGGTGAAGCGGATGTTAAATGGTGGAATCCTGTAAATAAAAGTGAAGTTCAGGTAGGGAGATACAGCACGAGCGGTACAAGGTCATTTACGCCTCCTGCATCATGGGAGGATGCCATATTAGTAGTAACAGCAGTTCCAACAACACCATTTTTAATAGCACATAGAGGCGGTAAACAATGGGCGCCTGAAAACACATTGACAGCATTCAAAAAATGCGCAGAGAACGGAATTAATTTTGAAACAGACCTGCGCACAACATCAGATGGTAAGATTGTATTAATGCATGATGCAACTATTAACAGAACAACAGATGGTACTGGAAATGTAGCGAATATATCATTAGCAGGTCTAAAAAATCTGGATGCCTCTGATGAGTCAAAATGGGATGGTACAGAATATGATAATATCGGGCTTGAAGTGCCGACTTTCGCTGAGCTACTTGATTTTTTTAATATGTATGCGCCAGCAGGTGTTATATTATCATTTGACACAGTAGTTGGTAATTCTCAAATGTATGATGAGATTATATCAGAAATACAGAGCAGGAATTTATTTGACCGAGTATATTTTGAAATAATGTCAGATACCAGCCAGCTTGACGCTGTGCGCTCAAGGCCGGGTGGAGAAAACATCAAATTTGCTATCTGGGTAGGCACCAGTGATAGTTTATTTAATTTCGCTATTAATAATCAATATATTAAAAGGATCCATGCAAGTCCAGACATAGCTGATTTAGCAGACAAGGTAAGTCAAGCGCATGTAAATGATAAAATAATGAGCCTACATTTAATAGAAACACCTGCAGAATATAATACAATGATAGGATATGGTGCAGACGGAATGATGGGTCACACAGATATGCTTATGTGGGAGCACTATAACAGCATACCTGAAATTGGAATATTGTCACCTGGTAATAATGCCGCATTTAATGAAGGTGAGAATATTGTAATTCTGGCAGAAGTGAGTGATAGTGATGGCAGTATTACAAACGTTGAGTTTTATAAAGATGGTAGTACTTATTTAGGACAAGATACATCAAGACCATATGTATATACATGGGTAACTCCACCGGCAGGAACTTACTCATTAACCGTAAAAGTATATGATAATGGTCAGACAAAAATTTCAAGCCCGACTGCAGTTGACGTGGATATCGATGACTTCCGGATGTTCCTGGAGAATTGGCTCTATAGTGAGGATCGCCCGTGCGATATCGTCGGCGATTTCAATGAGGATTGCGTGGTGGACCTGGAGGATTTCGCGATTCTTTCGAGTGAATGGATGCTTTCCAGTTTTTAAGGTTCATTAAAACCGGAGGATTATTTGCCGGATCACTGTGAGCCGGCATCGACAACAACGCCACGCGAGGAATGATTGAGTTTATCCTTTGCGTGGCGTTTTTATTAAGATACTTTTGGAACGGAGGGCCACGATTGCCCGATATCATTGCTACTCAACCTGACTGGGATTTTTATAACTTCTTGACTATCAGAGTGTTATGACTATGAAAACAACGACTCTTTTGAAAACCGGGGAATTCGGTACTTTTTTTGGGTTTTCCTCTGATATTAAACCAAAAAGACGGCATGATAAATGCACCGGACACCTTTAAATCTGGGACACTTTAAATCTGTCGTTCGTGGCAGGGGGAATTAAAATTAATATAAAAAACTTTTGACAATGCCATAAGATTAGTTTATAATGGATTCCGTTGCGACGGTTCTCTTTAAACATAAATCTCGTCTCAAGCAAAGGCAAAACTATTTTTATGCCGTAATATTTTTTATTACTTAGAGACTCTAACAAAACTATAATTCGTTATGGCGAATCGCCCTAACAAGTGCGGGCGAGACGCCCGCGTTACAAGTTTTGTTAGAGTGCCTTAGAAATATTATAGGTTTCATATAGGAGGAACGCATATCCAAAAAAAAAGCAAAAGGCTATATGGCGTACCATATCAGCATGGGAGTTCGGAATTGACTAACTTGTGGGGGAGCCATTGGAGGTTAAGATGCAAGATCGAAAGTTTAGGGCAACAGCGTGTTTGGTAGTACGAGGGATTATTCTGGGGGTATTGGTATTCTTACTGGCAAATCCAACAGTCGGTTACGGCGAAGAATATCGGTATGTCCTGGAAGCCGGTGAATTTGAAATCGTCGAATCGGGCGAGGATTTTCAACAGATTAACATGGAGGGATTCGGGCAAATTTTGCAACCGGGTTGGCCCAAACTGCCTTCGAAGATATTTCATATCGCGATTCCGCAGGGTATGAAGATTGAGGAGGTACAAACCAATCCCCTCGAAGTGTTGGAAATGGAAGGGGTCTATAATATTGTGCCGGCCGCCATGGTCAACGCTGTCAACGCCCCACCGGAAAAGATCAAGATGGACCTGGTGGAATATCAGCAGATTGTCAACCAGGCCTATTCCACGAATGCGCAGTATCCCGCGGAGACAGGGAGCTTCGCTCAGAAAGGCGGTTACCGCAAGTATGATTTGGTGCAGGTTCGCTTTAGTCCTTTCCAATACCAGCCGCAGAGCGGGGTGTTATCTCTATGTCTGGAGTTGGAGGTGATTATCACCTATTCTCCCTCGCAGGAGATTCAGGCGGAAGCGGCGTTAATGAACGAGCAATTTCTGCCGGAGGTGGAGGAACGAGCGGAGGGCTTGATTGAAAATTACCAGGACGCCCAGGAATGGTATGATGCGGGTTTGTCGATGCTGGAGGGAACTCTGTCCGCTTCGGGATTTGTGATTATTACGACGGAGGCCCTGAGGGACGCGGTCGATCCGCTGGTCCGATGGGAGACGTGTAAGGGTCGCAATGTGTATGTGAGGACGGTGGAATGGCTTGATACGAATTCCTGGGGGGTGGATCGCGCGGAGAAAATTCGTAACTGGCTGAGAAATTCTCTTGCTTCGCTCAGCATTACCAAGGTATGCCTGATCGGTGATATCGCGGATGTACCGTTTCGGTACACCCATCCCAACGGGCCGGACGGACCGGATGATAATAGCACGCCCTGGCAGCAGGGAGACAAAGTCCCTACGGATATTTATTATGCCGAGTTGACCGGGACCGACAGTACCTCCTGGAACTCGAACGGCGATAGTATGTACGGACAGAGGGGGGTGGATAACGTGCAATTTCCGACCGAGGTGGACGTAGGGCGGATTCCCTGGGGCGATCCGTATATCGTGGAGAACATCTGCCGGAAATCGGCGGAGTTCGAATATTCCACCGAGATGAATAACTATAAGCTGAATTACCTGATGACCGGTGCGTATTTCTGGAGCGATACCGATAACGCCGAGGTGAAAACCTATATTATTAATGAGGAACTTGATCCGGGTAACCCGCCGGACCGTATCTACGAACAGGGCCCCTGCTGGAATTCGCCCAAATACAGCGAATACAATATGACCCGGACAATTACCCGGTCGGTCTGGGGCGGCGGAAAGTATGGTTTCGTGAACCTGGCCGGTCACGGGAGTAAGTACGGGGTTTATTTCCAGGAACGGCATCCGACCTGTAGTGCTGAAAAATACTTCTACAGTCTGGACGACTGCGCTTATTTGAACGACGATTATCCTTCCGTCGTCTTTTCGAATGCGTGTTCGACGGCCTATCCGGAGGTGAATAATCTGGGCCGGCGGCTGCTGGAGCGAGGGGCGGTGGCCTTTGTCGGGTCCACTCGAATTGCTTTTGGCACCCACGGCTGGGATGAAGTCAGCGACGGGCGCTGTTCAAGTGTGGACTATTTATTCTGCAAACGGGCGATTTCCTTAAGCGGGACCCGTTCCAGTGTCGGCTGGGCCCATCAACGAGCCATGAGAGATATGTATAATCTCTATGGCTTTGACACTTCATGGTGGCAGATGTTTGAGTGGAACCTTTACGGAAACCCGGATTTGTGGATTAAAGACCGGCCCACGAATCTGCCGAACCTGACCGATACTACCCCGTCCGGCTGGAGTTATCCCATTGTGCCCCGTAGTTCCAGTGGGGCCACCTCCGGTTGGTGTCCCATTACGGCAACCCTGCCAGGTAATACAGATAATGCCTATTACAACTGGGCCTGGATCAACAATGGTGATTCCAAGACCCCGGTGAATATGATGAAGGTCTATCTCGATGGGGAGCAATTTTTTTCCACCAGTCAGTGGCTGAATGTGGATCAAGTGGCTAATCGGTTGAATCAACAAAGTTACAAGACCGTGACAGGGGGACGCCATACGATTTATTACGAACTCGATGTGGATGAAGAGGTCTGGGAAACCAGCGAATCGGACAATTGCTGGGGTCATCAATTCGTCTGGAGTCCCAAAGGATTGGGGGATGATATACCTGTTACCCGGTCGGCCCCTCCCAAGAAAGACGGTTGGGGTTGTGCCCCGGCGCCCCATTATTACAATAACGATGGATTTTCCTTCGTGGTGCAGAGCGAGCACCCCGATAAATGGATGTCGGTGGTGGGTATGTTGCCGAGCAGCTCCTCCGCAAACTACGATCTTCGCCTGTGGGATCGGAACGATTATACGGGTAGTGAGCAGGGATTCGGTGCGAATTACCTGGAATGGTCCCAGGAAACCAGCGGTAAGACCGATTTTATCCTGGTGAACGATAATAAGGTCCCGGCAGGCACCTATTACGCGGGTGTGATCAATGCCAACGCCCACACAGCCGGCTACCGTATCGAAGAAGACACCAGTACCAAAGTCTATAAAGGCACGAACGGTCCTTATTACAGGGCGTCTCATAATGTGCTGGATATCTATGAAATCCATATCAGCAGCGCCGGCGACTATATCTTCAAGCTCGAACAGCTTTCCGGCGACTGCGACCTGGGGATGAGTCTCTATAATCAGGATACCACCTATTGCAAAAAGAGTGAGTACATGGCCAATGCCAATGCCAACGGCGATGGGGAAGACGAATCGTTCACCGTCACGGTCCCCTTGTCCGGGTTTTACGGTCTGGTTGTCTGGAAAGTCGATGCGAGCGATTATAGCAAGAGCGGTTCCTACCAAATCAAGATCGGGGAGTGCATCAATCCCAGTGTACCGTCCAATCCCACACCCGTGGATACGGCTAAGAATGTCTCGATCAACACCGATCTGGATTGGGACGATTGCACGGACGTTGACCATTACGAGGTGTGGATGGCGAAATATGGTTTTAAGCTGATCAAACTCGGAGAGACGGATGTCAGTGAATGGAATCTCGATCCCCTGGATTATGACACGACTTATCAGTGGCGCGTCAGGGCGTTTAATATTTGCGGTGAGTACACCACGAGCCGTTACTGGACCTTTACGACCACGGCAGCAATTGTTCCCAGGATTACCGTTACAAGTCCCAACGGCGGCGAGGTTTGGTATATAGGCAACAATTATAATATCCGGTGGGCCTCCAAAAATCATACCGGCAATGTCAAGATTCAGGTCAGCACCAACGGCGGTCTCTTGTGGTCCACGATTACGAACAGCACCGCGGATGACGGGATATACTCGTGGACGGCCTCGGCCAAAGCCCCGTCCAGTCGCTGCCTGATCAAGGTCAGCTCAGTGGCCGATCCCAGTGTGAACGATCGCAGCAATCGGTACTTTACCCTGGCGGAGTCCCATATCACCGTGGAAAGACCCAACGGCGGGGAAATATGGTATGTCGGCGACACGGAAGAGATCACCTGGACATCCGGTGGAGCGGACAAATATGTCAAGATTGAGTTCAGGATCGAAGACGGTATCTGGCGTACGATCGAGGACAGCGTAATAAATTCGGGATCCTATCTTTGGGACATCGCGAGCAAGGCTTCCAAAGAGTGCCTAGTCCGCATCAGCGACTCCAGTCTTTCAGATGAGAGCGATTCGTTCTTTGCGATTCTCAATCGTAACATTACCATCAAGACTCCCAACGGTGGGGAGGTCTGGTTTATCGGTGACACGAAAAAGATTGTCTGGAGTTCATCGTACATAACCGGGAATGTGAAGATCGATATCAGCCGTAATAACGGATTAAGCTGGTCCGTTATCGCCGCGAATACGGACAACGACGGCATTCACGAATGGCATGTTATCAGCCCGACCTCGACAAGCTGCCGCGTCCGCGTCAGCTCGCTGTCGTATCCGCATATTTCCGATAGAAGCAATACGGCATTCTCCATCGGCTATGAACTAAAAGCGGATGCCGACGGGAGCTATAATGTGGATATCGATGACTTCTGGATGTTCCTGGGGAATTGGCTCTACAGTGAGGATCGCCCGTGCGATATCATCGGCGATTTCAATGAGGATTGCATGGTGGACCTGGAGGATTTCGCGATTCTTTCGAGTGAATGGATGCTTTCCAGTTTCTAAGGTTCATTAAAACCGGAGGATTATCCGCCGGATCACTGTGAGCCGGCATTGACAACAACGCCGCGCAAGGGATGATTGAGTTTATCCTTTGCGTGGCGTTTTTATTATTCATCAGCAGGCGTAGCCCGGGCAAAAAGCAGGGCGGGCTGTACCCGTCAAAAATATCAGGGACAGTCAAGTTCTGGACACCGTAATTTTGCGGACACCTTTAATTCTTGCCGCCATGGGCTAACATATTGCGCCCTTCCAAGACTAAAACTGGAAACCATGCTTAAGCTGCGTGTAAAGCATGCCACCCAGTGAAAAGTGGAGAGTGGAGAGTGGAAGAAGAATTGAACATTCAACATCGAATAGAAGAAAATGAATGAATAGGATAGCCACACGGCTAAAGTACCTCTTTTCCTTCAACAAACATAGATAAACACTGATAAAGAAAAGATATGAAGGATATTTAAGCACGAAGCCCGAAGAAGAAACCACAGAAAACCGCGTGGATCAAAGACCCACCCTACCAAGCTCGCACGTCGGAGACGGCCTCCCAATTTATCAGAGATGTAATAATTACTGTCTCAGGTTTGAATGGCAGCACAGGGGCTGTTGTCGTTCGTAGAGGCTGACAATGCGACCCAGGCGACGCAGTGTGCTGCGGCCTTGTTCGGTCAGTTCCAGACCGATCAACTGAAAGCCCAGCAGTAACAGGCCGTCCGTCCGGTTGGTGGCATGTCGGAACCGACCCCGTAGTTGAATCGTCTGCTGCCGGCCAGCGGGCGCATCGGGGGTGAAACAGCTATCGGGCGGAAAGGGATTAAATTTAATTTCGTATTGGGCGTTTTCCTCTAATTGCGTGTATTCATCCGAAGGAATGGCTAAACCAATTCCGCCGGCGGAAATATTGGCCAGTACGGCCTGGTACTCCTTACCAGATTCGTTCGGCGACCAGAAGGTAACCGGTATGGTCAGGTCAACAGGCGGGGCGGTACGGTTATAAGCGCGGCGGCGGAACTTCTCAATGTGTTCCGGACAATAAACCGCCATTGCGGGTACAACCGAGCAGTTTGATGAAGTATCATCAGCGTCCGCAGCGATAAGAGAAGATATGGAATACGGCAGAGACTCGTCCGAATCAAACTCAAACTGCTGCGGTCCGATGATCCGAGTAGTGAACAGGCACTTGTTGTAACCCTTCTTAAAAGCAATGGAGATTTCCGTACCGGGGGTCAACTCCAGAGGCTCTTCGCATAAATGAGGGCTGGGCTGAGTCAGTATGATTTTATTGCCGCGCAGAGAAAGGAAATTTGATTTATACACCTGCCAGTTATCCGTGTCACCTGTGCCATTGGACCGCTCGGCGGCTTTACCACCAGGGCCGATAATATCACAGGCAGTTCCCTTACAGGTAATGGTAGCCGGTAGTTTTTTCTCAACAGCGGCTTCAAGCAATTTTTTACATTCCGATCCGACTGCAAATTTTCGTTCACGCATCTTATTATCGTACCTCCCAATATTTAAGAAGATTCTCATTAGTCATTTTCGGCTGTTGAGAGGGACAACATAAGTAGAGATGTAAGCAGAGGTGGGAAATAATGATATTATGAACTACTGCTCATATAATATGATTTCGCTGGGTTCCATGCCGAGGATTACACAGGAGCACCTCTCTGAAATACAGAAAGGTGGCACCCAACGGTTGGCAAACCCAGCATATATTAGTTTAACTGACCACTACGGCAAAGGCGGCGGTCAGGGCAGTGAGCCGACAATTTCTTCGTATTCGGTCATGCTGGAGCGGTCGTGCCGAATGATGTCCGCCGAGAGCATCTTAATTCGGTTGGCATTACCGGTAATATATCGGCGGGCCACGATTGCTTTATGACGGCGCACGGTCCGATACGCGTCCAGGGTCTCACTCTGTCCAGACTGGTTATCGGAGCCATTTTCATTTCCGCCAACGGGTACCGATTCGGTTGTGAACTCATCCTCCCAGGCCGGGGCGACAATGCTTTGCCTGAGAAAGAGATGTCCAACGATCAGTATAATCGCGGCGTCAACCAGTCTTCGGCCCTGCAGGTCCATATATTCCGTGCCGGGCTGTTCCTTAGTAAAATTGACCGCTTCGACGAGTTGTTCACGGCCCCGTTGCAGAATTTCCAGCAGGTCTTTTGCTTCGTCCGGGCATAAGTCCTGAAGCGTCTGTTCCATCCCGAGCAAAAACTTCTCCGCAGTGCCGTTGCACACACCGCGGACCGCGGCGATTATCTGTAACTGGCTTGTTCCCTCGTAGATTGTGGTAATGCGCGCGTCGCGGGCATAACGCTCAACAGGATAATCCTTCATATAGCCACTGCCGCCGAGTACCTGGATGGCGTCATAAGCCACGCGGTTGCTCATCTCACTGGCGTAGTATTTGCTCATAGGAGTAAGCATAGCATTAAGACGTTTGAGTTTTTTTGCCGCCATTCTGAGTTTTTTCTTCTCGGCCTTGTCAGTTACCTCACCCGATGCAGCCTTACGTAATACGCCGTTTTCGTGATCGACATGCCAGCAGGTTTCATAGGTCAGAGTGCGAGCAGCCTCGACGTCAAGCTTCATTTCCACCAGCATATCACGCACGGCCGGGAATGATTCTATCGCGACGCCGAATTGTTCACGGCCGGCAGCGTAATCGCGGGCTACACGAAAGGCTGCCTCGGCAATGCCAAGCGACTGGGCGGCAATACCGACCCTGGCGCCGTTCATCAGGCTCATCACATAAGTAACCAGTCCGCGCTGCCGTTCGCCAATCAGTTGGCAGGGTGTGTTGTTGAAAAACAGTTCGCAAGTCGGCGAACCGTGTATGCCGAGCTTGTTCTCCAGCCGACGGACTTTGACAGTCGGGCCAGGCTCACAAACAAACAAACTCAATCCCAGTCCGCCGCTACGGTCCAGTTCGCTCCGGGCCAGTACCAGCAGTACCTCGCCGCAGCCGTTGGTGATAAACCGCTTCACACCGTGCAGGAACCAATTGCCCCGGTCATCCTGATAGACATGGGCGGCTGTTTTGATTGCCTGCAGGTCGCTGCCGGCGTCCGGCTCGGTCAGTACCATCGCGCCGGTATATCGGCCGTCGGAGAAGCCGGGCAGATACTGTTGTTTGATTTCTTCACTGGCGAAGGCGTTGATTGTCTCTGCGATTCCCTGTAAACCATAAAGGTTCATAAGTGAGGCATCGGCACGAGAAACGATTTCGATACTGATAATGTAGATCAGGTTCGGGCCATTAAGGCCACCAAAGCGATGCGGCAGAGTAAATCCACCAACCTGGGCCTCGGCGAGATTCCGCAGGTTTTCCTGAGTACCCTTGGCTCGTGTAACGGTACCGTCTTCGTTGAGTATATTGCCTTCCAGATCAACGTCTTCCGAACGCGGCTCGATATAATCACCGGCCAATTGTCCGATAGTATCGAGTATGCGGTCATAGTTATCGACGGCGTCCTCGGCGTTTTCCGGCGCCCAGTCGAATTTTCGGCTGTCCAAAAAATCGCCTTCCACAATCTCGGCTAATTCGGTCATTTTGTAATACCGAAATAAAAATCTGATGTCGTCGTTGTCAGTATAAAAATTCGCCATAATTGTCTCTTTCATAAAGTTAACACGGAAAACCACGTGGGTCAGAGACCCACCCTTTTATAGGGGCCTTCCTCATACCACCGGCTCTGTCAGTGGTCGATGATTGTCTCCTGTACGTTCTTTCGATAGATATGCACCACTATGTCATCGGTAAAATCAGGCAGCGACATTCGCAGGGCACCGTTGCGTACTTTGACAGTTTCCGTTTTGACAATCCCTACCGCTGGTTGAATAATCTCGGCAGTATAATACCCGTCAGCAAGCGCGAGTTCCATGATGTGTATGCCCCTCCGCTTGAATCGAACACCTTCTTCACGGGTTCTCGATGAGCAATATATCACAGCTTCCGCCGGCGACGAAAGGATATATTGATGCATGCCTGGGCCACCCAACACAGTGCCGTTGTTCCAGAGATTCGGGTAATCTACCAGACTGTCCCAGAATTGGCGCAGAATCAACGCGTCATCCTCGAACTTGTTCCGCCCATTTGGGTTGTAGTTCAGGAAAGGCTCGTTCCGTCCCCATTGAGAAGCGGTTCCCAATGTCTTGATATAGAGATCCATCTGCTGGCACTTCGCCATCATGAATTTCCACATATACTTGCGGATATGCACCCTGTCTTCGGGATAAAAATAGGTGTATCCCGAATGATATGGGTGACTTTGATAGTCCTCGTCCCAGCACTCCTGCCCGATGTACGGCTTCTTGTACTTCTTGCGCCACTCCCAGGCGTTATGCACATAATGTCCGTAGCCATATATCAGAACGTCAAAATATGGGCGGCTGAACATCCAATCCATCGGCGAACCGGGTTCGGGCATCCCCACAATTCCGTATCTGCGTTTCAAACCTGGGAACTCGCCGGCATCCATTCCAAGTATGATAGGCTTTTCTGGTTCCAGCTCTGCCCAACACTGTCGGGTCACCCCAGCCATGGTCTCAATCCACAACTTCAGGCGCTCCCATTTAACTTCGTGCGCACCGACCTCATGGGCAAGATCGTAATAGACGTTATCCAGATCATGAGTCTCTTTGATGACTTTACGAAACCATGCCTTTTGAGCTTCAGCCAGTTCTTCCCTGCCTTCTTCGAGGATATAGAACCTGCGTCCTGGATTTTTCTTTGGCAGATGATCGGTAAAGTTGTTTATGTTGTTGACAGGATTGAAAAAACTTCCCGGCCACTGATGGACGTCGCGTCGGGTGTGAAACCCGCTGCATATCATCAAGTGAATGATAATGCTTTTGGATTGGAGATATTCACACTGCGCCCGGAACCGCTTCCAATAAGCGTCATCGAATTGGGTAAGGTCAAATTGCCGACTGCCCGGCGATGTTTCCCGATAGGGGAACAGCATATTCGCCTCCGACTCTTTACAGATTCGCGTCATTTTCTCGATATATTTCCAACTCAGCGGTGGATACGCCCGTATATGGTTGATGCCGTGAGCCGCTGCCCAGTCAGCCCAGAGTTTATAGTCATAAGCATCCTCCGCCAGATAAAAGATGAAATCCCCCTGTCCGCCGAACGACAGCAATGGCTTGCCGTTGTGAGTGAAATAGACCCGCTCGGTCCCCGCCTCGGCAAGCCTGACTCCTGATCCGGTGGCAGCACGCGAGGAGTTTGCCGCCGATGCCGTGCCGGCGAGGACAGAAACGAAAAGTAACACCACAACGCTTAAAGCTACTTCCGTAGGAAATTCCATTTTTGACATAAGTGAACATAAATGAAATTTCCTGTCATTCAACAACAAAAATGATGGTTTGTAACCGGCTCTTTGATAACAACAAACGCATTGTTTCCTGGTAAACAACATATCAGGTCTCCCTTTCTTCCTTCTATTCAATAATACCGTACTCAGCATGACATTTAATTACTCAAACTGACCGAATATTCTGGCAAAATAACGATAACTGCCAGTACAATAAGATGTTATGCTTTATGTCATTCCTGCGCAAGCAGGAATCCACGAATACCAAAAACGTAAATAACAGCGTAAAAATAGACCCCTGCCTTCGCAGGGGTGACAAATCGGTCAGTTTAAGTTAATTAACATTTGGTTCGGATAGCCTTTATGAGTCTGGGGATGATGTCGCTAAAGTCGCCGGTAATGCCGTAATGAGCGATCTGGAAGATTGGGGCGTCGGGGTCATTATTGATCGCGACGATCCGGGCCGACTCGCTCATGCCGGCAGTATGCTGTATCGCGCCGCTAATTCCGACAGCGATATAAAGAGCCGGGCGAACCGTTGTACCAGTCTGTCCGATCTGATAATCATGGTCGATGAAGCCCAGGTCAACGGCGGCACGAGAACCGGCCGGGGCGCCGCCCAGGGCATTGGCCAGGTCCCACACCAATTGAAAACTATCCCTGCTGCCCAGGCCCGCTCCGCCGGCAACGATAATGCGCGAGGCCTTAAGGTTCACTCTTTTTTGCCCATAGTGCCGATCGAGAATTTTCAGCGGTAACTCGTCGGGCGTGATGCTGACAGTTTCCGTTACTACCTCGGCCTTTAACTGACCGTTGCGTTCCGGCATGGGCATAACACCCTCCCGCACGGTCGCCATCTGCGGCCAGCGATCGTAATTAACAATCGTAGCGATAATATTGCCGCCGAATGCCGGGCGTATCTGCTGAAGCAGGTTGCGATGGGTCTTTTTGCTCGATGGGTCAAAGAAATCTTCGATCTGTAAATCGGTGCAGTCGGCGGTAAGCCCGGCCTTCATCGTCGAGGCTATCCGGGGGGCCAAGTCACGGCCGAGTGGGGTGGCGCCATATAAGACAATCTGTGGTTTGTGACGGGTGATCAGTTCGCATAGCGCCCTGGCGTAGCTGTTGGTCTGGTACTCGGCTAATAGAGGATCGTCCATTATGTAGATTTTGTCCGCGCCATAGGCGGTAAGTTCTTCCGCCAGTGAGCCGACCTGATGGCCGGGAAGGACAACAGCTACCTTGACTGAAAGTTTCTCGGCCAATTGCCTACCTCGCCCGAGTAATTCGAGCGAAACCTCATTCAGTTCGCCATTCTGTTGTTCAGCGAATACCCATACTTCGCCAGTTCGATTTACTTCGATCATTTATTATTACCCTATCGTATGGTCCTCTATCAGTTCGTGCACTAATTCATGGAGACCGTTGTCGGTCGGCTCAATTTTTTTGTGTCCGCCGGCGGTGAGGATAACGCTTTGAATACGATTCACCTTGGTCGGGCTGCCGTTCCGGCCGCACCATGTAAGGTCGGCCTTGATATCGTCGAGGTTCCATTCCTCAATGAGCAGACCCTTTTTTCGCAACGCGGCTGTTTTTTCTTCAGCGTTATCTTCCTTTTTCAACTCACTGGGACTTCGCGCTTTTTTGTATTTCATTATCCGTCTGGCCCCGGCCGGGCGTGGTGTGTTGGCCGAGTCCATTACCGTAAGCAATACCGGCAGTTCCGCCTGGACCTTTTCCCAGCCCGAACCGATACCGCGTCTGACGGTAATTCTGCCGTCATTTAATTCCAGCAGCTCTTCAACATAAGTAAGTTGCGGGATGCCGAGCTTCTCGGCGGTTTGCGGTCCCACCTGAGCGGTGTCGCCGTCGATGGCCTGTCGGCCACATAGGACCAGGTCGTAACTTTCCAGTTTTTTAACGGCGCAACTCAGTATATAGCTGGTGGCCAGGGTATCGCTGGCCGCGGCCCGCCGGTCGGTAATAAGTATCGCCCGGTCGGCCCCGCGATATAGCGATTCCCGCAGTACATCACAGGCCCTGGGCAGTCCCATAGTGATAACGGTTACCGTTCCGCTGTGATTCTGCCTGATCCACAGTGCCAATTCCAGGGCGTTGAGGTCCTCCGGGTTGAAAATGGCAGGCAGCACCGCGCGATTCACGGTACCGTCGTCATTCATTGCCCTGCTGGTTACAGCCTTGGTGTCCGGCACCTGCTTGATGAGCACTACACAATCATACGGCATATATCTCATTCCTATGTTAAAATTGTATCCCGGTCTTGCAATTTTGTCATTTCAGCCAGCGACCAGCGGGAGCGGGTTTTTGCCATTCGTGCCAAACAGAAAAAGTGGCTATGCCACCTCCTGTATTCCATAATCAACGACCACCGACTATACGCACCGCGTATTGGAATTCCCGCGAGCAAAACCATAACATATTGTCGTAAAGTTACTTACCCGCGTACTAACGGGAAAATTCAATCGTGAGCACTATATACCGGTGGATCAACGTCGGTTCAGTCTATACCATCCATACCGTTGTGTCAATCACTTCTTTGCCCCTGGACACCAGGAAAGAGGGTAGAAAGTGGAGAGTGGAAGAAAAATCCCCCGATTTTACACCGGGGGCTAATAAGAGGCGTATCGCAACCGAATGCTCCCTTTTTTGCTACCAGTGTCGGATTTTCCTGATATATTCTTCACGGTTGGCATCAAAAGCGGGGCTGTTTTCGTGGTCGTGGCACTGCTCGCAGGAAGTAAAAATCTGTTGATAATCGCCCGATGGGTTGTCCAGATGGCGTCCGCCGGGGCCGTGGCACATTTCGCAACCGACGCCGGTGAGATGGGCGGTCTGCTCCACAGAACGGTAGCCGCCCTCATATTTCATTCCGACAGTATGGCAGGCGACACATTCGGGGTCGAAATTTCGCTCGACGCGTTCGAGCGTGTCCATAGCATGGGCATGATTATTCTTTTTCCAGGTTTCGTAAATCTCCAGAAAGTCAAAGGTCAATTCCTGCTGACAAACGAGGGTACGGAAGTTCTTGAAATTAAAAAACCCATCCGTAAAAGTTGCGGTTGTACGGTACCCAGACTGCAAACTTACACCATTAAGCCTGGACAAAGCATGCCTTTGTATGTAACTTATACCGTCGGCTCTCATCCCGGCCAGAGCACTAAAACAATTTCGATTGATACCAGGTCTCCTGGCACACCCCGGACGCTGATGCTCAAAGTTACCGCTAATATCAAAAATATAGTTAATGCCAGGCCGGAACGTTTCCAGTTTGAGCTTCAAGCCAATCCCAGGCGTGAATACACGATGGAACTGGAAAGCACCGATAGTAAACCGTTCAAAATTACCAATCTGATTTCTCGTAATGGGGTCGTTACTGCTGAGTTTGACGCCGGAAATGAGACCGCCCACCACACGATACCCATAAAAATCGATGTTGATAAACTTCGCGGCACCCGTAATGGGGTAATCACTTTCCAAATCAGTCATCCGAAACTCAAAAATGTTTCCATCCCGTTCCGGGTGGTTTTGCCCTTTGTCGCCCATCCACCAACGAAGACATTTCTCAGGTTGCGGCCGGGCCAACCCCAAACCGCCAGTGTAAAAGTTATCTCTAATTTCGGCGAAGATTTCGAATTAGGAGAAATTTCCAGTGCCGGCGGATATATCAAGGTAGCAAACACAACCAGAACCGACGACGGGTATCAGATTAAATTTACTTTTACCGTACCGCCGGGAGAAAAAAAATCCATTTTCCATGACTATCTCCTTATCCACATTAAGGACCAGCCACAGAATACCATCAAGCTGTCCTGTTACGGGCGGGTTCTCAAGACCAGAACAAAAACGGCCCGGGGGAGCTAAAGCACTCTAACAAAACCTGTATCGCCAGCACTCGTCAGGGCAATTCGCCTTCTTATTAGCCCCTGCTGTTAAGCAGGGGTTCTTAAAGTAGGGTGGGCCTGGGGGCCGCGTAAAAAACTGATGATGAACGTAAATATCAAAAACAATTCCAGTATATACCTTTTGCTGTTCACTTTTTGCGCCGCCTTTTCGGCGGTTTATATTGTTACAAGTTGCACGAACACAACTTCAATACAGCGTCATCCCAATCAGGCAACGTCTGATGATTTTGTTTTATTGTTCACCGGCAATTGGGCCGGTCATCTCGAACCTTGCGGCTGCACTGA
>Ga0255382_10016_pt2 | contig 17086 bp, 8 predicted proteins | sample ANMaggSeSYBR01H9_FD_182101 | JGI IMG/M metagenome (GOLD analysis project Ga0255382, IMG submission 182101) | Sediment cell enrichment communities from methane seep in Santa Monica Basin, California, United Staets - ANME aggregate JGI... | ecosystem: Environmental > Aquatic > Marine > Cold seeps >... | reverse complement strand
CCAGTCACCAGAAAAGCAGCCCCCAAAATCGGGTCCCCCTCTTCCTCAGGCTCCATCAACTCAACTACTAATTGATATGCTGAGTAATCATCCAGGTTGAAGAAGGTCATCTGAACAGATTCGCCCTGATTCTCATCCAACCATTCCAATACCTGACCCAGCGATTCTATCTCTTGGTCCCCAATATATGCCAGTAGATCTCCGGGGAGGACTTCTCCTTCAATTGGACTATCTTCATTTATCTCCCCAATCTGCAAAGTTCGTGGGACTTCAATTGTCTCGGCCCCCACAAAGTTGAAGTCTGAAAGGTCTTGAATGATAGTTCGGTAGCCAGTTGTTCCTAAATATAATGATGCCAATAAGATGGCCAGTAACCCATTCATGAACACCCCGGCAAATAGAATCAACAATTTTGACTTGAGAGGCTTATTAACGTAGGCATCTGGCTCATCAGTCGGTTTACCCCTCTCCCCTTTCATCTGAACAAATCCCCCCAGCGGGAATAGCCTTAACTGGTACTCGGTACCCTTGTATTTGCGGGAATAGATAACTGGACCAAAACCAATTGCAAATTCTTCGACTGTTACACCTGTCAGTTTGGCTGCTAGGAAGTGACCTAACTCGTGGACCAAGATCAATAGTCCGAAGACAACAACAAAAGCCAAAATTGTAAGTAGATTTACTATCATTGGAATGTCTTATCCTAAATTGACATAATTTCTGTCTCCTTCTGCTCTGCCATCTCCTGTAACCTCTCGTTGATACCATCAACTTCGGTTTGTACTTGTTTCTTGGAGCGTTCCTGTTCATCTTCTGAAAAGCCTTCCATCTTCTCTATCCGATCCATTGCTTTCTGACGGATTTGTCGAACCCTAATCCTGGCTTCCTCCATCAGGCCATACATATCTTTTACTGTTTGCTTCCGAGTCTCCTCGGTCATTGGTGGAATATTGATTCTGATCTTATCTCCCTCGTTAATTGGAGTGAAACCCAAATCCGCATCTGATAGGCCTTGCATGATGTCGTTTGCAACACCTTTGTCATAAGGAACGATGATTACCGACAAGGCTGATTCAATGACTACATTTGCAACAGCGTTCAGCTGGTTCTCCATCCCATAGGCCTCTACTTTAACTCCATTGAAAGTCTCAACCTTTGCTCTCCCAGTTCGCAGTGAACGCAAAGTCGAGGCAAAATCTTCCTCGACTTGCTTAATATCTTTTTTGAATAGCTCTAATGAGAATTCAGCCATATTATAAGTTGCATGCACAAGTTGGGCTAGCAATCTTCATCTTAATAAATCGATTAATCTCGATCTTCTCTCCTAGCTTTGCCACCAACTCATTCAAGTAATCTTGTACAGTCTTACTGTCATCACTAAACAAGTCTTGATACATCAACACATTCTGTTTATAGAACTTCTGTAACTTTCCTTCTAGAATCTTCTCAGCAATATTGTCTGGTTTGCCTTCGACATCTTTCTGGAAAGCCTTCTTTTCTTCTTCTATTACTTCTTCTGGAACGTGGTCGACTGTAATATAGTCTACATCTTGCGCCGCAACATGCAAAGCTACATCGTTTGCAAACTCCAACATGTCAGGGCTCTTTGCAGCAAAGTCTGTCTCACTGGCAACTTCTACTATTACCATCAATTTATTGTCATTGTGAACGTACTTACCCAAGATACCATTTTGAGCTTCTTTCCCTGCCCTCTTTGCGGCTTTAGCTACTCCCTTTTCCCGAAGGAATTGAATTGCTTTGTCAGTATCCCCCTTTGACTTCTCTAGAGCTTCCTTCACCGCGCTCACACCTGCTCCTGTTCGAGTCCTTAGGTCTTTTATTTGTTCTAATGTAGCTGCCATGATTTCTAATAATAAGATATAGCTTGAATGGTTTATTTTGTCTTTTTCTTTGCGTCAGCCCTGTCCTTTACTGCTTCTAGTATACCTTTTCCGGAGGCTGATTTGGTTTGTTTTGCACTCTCTTTGACTACCTTTGTAGGTGTAGCCTCTTCCTCTTCAATCTCTTCATCTTCTTTCTTCACAAGTTTCACATCAGCTCCACTGTAGTCCTTAAGAATATGGTTTACACCTTTTCCTTTGTTTCCAACTTTTACAGCGTTGGTGATAACTGATAGGTACAGTTCAATAGAGCGAAGCGCGTCATCATTTCCAGGAACGATGTAGTCTACCACGTCTGGATCGGTGTTTGTATCCACCAAACCGATTACTGGCACATGAACTCGGCGAGCCTCACGAACTGCAACCTTGTCATATCTTGGGTCAATGATTACTACCAATTTTGGTAATTGTTCCATTCGTTTTACCCCTCGGTAAAGTCGATCTAACTTCTTCCACTCATCCTTCATCTTTACGACTTCATACTTTGTGCGACCCTCTACCCCTTCTTCAAACATCTTTTCTAGTTCTCGCAAACGTGCAAGACTTCGCTTAACCACGTCAAAGTTGGTGAATAGTCCACCAGCCCAACGCTCGCTAATGAAGTGAGCACTGCACTCTATCGCACGCTTTTCAAGCATATCGGCAGCTTGTCGCTTCGTGCCTACAAACAATACTTCGCCTGTAGCAGCAGCTTCAGCTGCAACCTCAGCTGCCTTCATAAGCAGCTGACGAGATTGAACAACGTCGACAATATGTACGCCGTCTTTAACGCCATAGATATATCTAGCCATTTTCGGATTCCAGCGGCTAGTGCTGTGACCAAACTGCATTCCAGTGGTCAGAATCTCTTTTATGTCTGGTATAGACACGGTTGAACTTGCTGTTTTCTCAGCCATATTCCTTTATTTAATAATTATGCTTCCATGTACTGTCCCTTTTGGGAAGGAATGAAGTTGTACATGGGTTGGATTGAGGGGATTATATCAGAGCAACAGCGAATGACCAAACCAACACTACGGTAAAAAGATATTGATCAACCAGGGGTGCAGTATGATGCGTAAATCAGACGCAATCTATCTTCCCAAGTGATTCAGTTTTCACTATCATGAAAGTGAATTAGATTATCTTCGATGGGAAATTCTAGGAAGATTGCAGTAATAGTCTTGGCCATTCTGGCCATCGCTGCTATTGGTTTCTCAATATTCATTGTTACCAGGCTTCAGGAACAACAAGCACCTGATGATACAAGTGCGGCTGGAGGAGCAGTAGCCTGTGGAGATAGCTGTACAGTTGACAGTGACTGCGCAGACACCATGTCATGCTATGACAATCACTGTTTTGAGTGCAATGGACAATGTGCGAACGACACTATTAGTTGCACTGGAATGAGTACAAGCTGTGATGATCCTATCGACCTCGAGAATGTACCTGGTGGGAACTCGAATGGCATAGCAATAACCAATCAATTCGAGAGTCTGTATGGAATAACCTTCTCTACGGGAGATAGAGAATCAGTAGATGGCAACGTTAGCCTAGGTGCATGCTCATATGATGGACCAACTTTGTACTCATATGAGACTAGGCAAGTTTTATGTAATCATTCAAGTTATACAAAGGGAGGCTTCAAAAACGATGCCCTAGGTTCATACCATCCCCAAACAAGACAAAGATGCATCTACTGCGACCCTAATGATATGACTTGCCACGATCCATGTCAAAGCATTCAGAGAGAGGATAGATTGTGGTACTGTAATTATCTAGATGCAGATGTGCAAGAGGCTGGTGGAAGTTGGTATGTATCAGGAAGGGAAGGAACGGGAATACCATGTCCAGTCATTGTCGAGCTAACGGTTCCAACAACAGAATTTAGTCTTGATCTTATTGATATAGATAACCTGGAGGGTTGGGATGTAATTGGTTACGACGACGATGACAATGAAATAGCTAGAATGCATCATTTGGCAGGGGGCACAGATGCAACATATGATGGGGATCTATTACACTTCAGGATTACTTCTGACCAACTTATCTACCGTGTAGTTATTCAACCGTATCAGGACAAGGCCAAGTTTGGATTTGCAATGGATAACTTCTCACCATACTGTGCGACAGCTGGATACAGTTGCGGTGATGGAGTTGCGGATCCATCTGAAGAATGCGGGGAACCAGGACTATCTTGTGAGGTGGGAGAAACATGTACAAACTGTATATGTGAAGGCATCCCCGAACCGGCATGTGGAGATGGTAACGCAGATCCGGGAGAGCTATGTGGCGAGCCTGGGCTATCTTGTGCTTCAGGCGAAATCTGTACAGATTGTCTTTGCCAAGCTGCTCCTGCTTGTGGAGATGGTAACGCAGATCCGGGAGAGCTATGTGGCGAGCCTGGGCTATCTTGTCCTGGAACTCAAATCTGCAACAATAACACCTGTCTCTGTGAAGCCGCACCTGCCTGCGGAGATGGAAATACCGATCCAGGGGAACAATGTGGTGAGCCTGGGCTCTCTTGTCCTTCTGGGCAAACCTGTACAAACTGCGTATGCCAAGCCATCCCGGTACCGGCTTGCGGAGATGGAAATGCCGATCCAGGGGAACAGTGTGGAGAACCTGGTTTATCATGTCCTAGCGGATATTCTTGCTCAAACTGTGTATGCATACTTGACCCACTACCAAATACAGGCCTATTTGATGATCCAGGAGGTTCCTTGATTCTCATCGTTGGACTGGGATTTATCTTGGCTGGTCTAGTGGTCAATAGATATGGTTCTATACTCTCGCTAATAGGGATTTCCGATAGCTTCTCCCGGACTAATGCTACGGGGAAGGTGGTCTCTTCACTCGCAGATGACATTGGGTTTGATGTGGAGTCCATGCTTGCAGTTGGAGAAGAAGGCTATCACACCAAAGTCCTAAGAGCACAGAAAAGAAAGATACGAAGGCAGAAGAAGAAATCGAAATAGCATTTCGGAATTTGGAAGTATCACTAGCAGCTTCTACCCCTACCTCATCAATCACTTCAATAGAATATTTCATTGCCTACTTAGTCGAATATCACTAAACTGAAGATGTCAGTAAACATACCCATATGCTCAAAACCAAAATCATCGCAGGATTCTTTATACTTGCTTCGGCAATACTACCCTTTGTAACCTTTCCTACTGTTCAAGATCAGATCGGAATTGGAACATATATATTTGTATTAATAGCTTTCTTAAGTGTGGGAGTGTTGCTACTAGTAGATACGTTTTCTAAAGATGACGTAGGAACTTCAAACTTTGCTACAAAGCAGGGCCTTATTGGAGCGGTTCTATTGGGTTTGCTATTAGTCATAGTCATTCTGATCTTCCAAAACTCAACTAATCAAATCTCTTCTTTATGGGGATCTGAATTGGGGATTAGAAATAGCTTCTGGATACTCTTCTGTAGCATCAGTATAGGATTAGTCTCAATTCCCCTACTCTCAAAATACAAACACATATGGCCGAAGATGATGCTGGTGTTTACTAGCGCGATCAGTCTCAAGTCGATTCTGTATTTCGGGATCTCGAACCTACAGCCTGCACTACTATCTGACCTCACAGCGGGAATTGACTATCGATTTCATGCATCAATAGTAATCATCGCCCTGATTTATCAGCTTTGGAATCTCAGAACTAATAATGCCATGTGGGTGGGAGTTCTTATGAATCTGAGTTACCTCGTGTTTGTTGTTCAGGCACCTTGGCTTATTGCAATAGTATCGATTGGGGTTATTGGTTTCTTTGTATACAAGTACAGGAGACAGATCAACTTCAACAATGCACAACTAATTGCTGTAATCCTACTTTTGTTGACTTTTGGGGCAAACATTCTTGTAAATAAAGGTTCTCAGGAACTTGTCGCGCAAAATCACTCACTAGATATCGGAGCATCCCTAAGCCTGAGTTTATCATCACTCTCTGAAGGCTCAAATAAATTGCTCTTTGGGGTCGGGACAGGGAACTACTCTACCTCTTTCAATTTGTATCGTCCAGATGCATTCAATTATCATGAAGACTGGGATACTATCTATCAGTACAGCAACAGTCAAATTAATCAAGATCTGGTGGAACATGGAGTGGTCTTCTCATTGATTATCCTGTCACTTGTTGGCTTTGGGATATTTGCTTCAATCAACTCAGAACCTGATGACGTAATACTTGAACCTACTGGCTTATCTTTTGACTCAAAGTATAGTGCTATAAAAAAGAAAAAGACGCCCAATAGAGCTGTGTTCCAGCTCCAAGTACTGTCCACAAGCGTACTAATACTTCTCAGCTATTTCGTTTCTGGCTGGGATGCGTCATTACTAATTCTGTTCTTCTGGAGTTCAGCATATTTGCTTACAATGCGTGAAGAAGAAATAAACCTTAACCCAATTATCTTCCGTATATCGGTAGTCCTATTTCCTATCGTTCTAGGTCTCCTAAGCATTTTTGCACTAAATGCCCCTTCCCCATTTACACAGCTTATTCGATACGTTGAGGCTGACCAATACTTTTCCCAGGGTCTAGATTACATATCAGATGAAAAGGCTCAAAGTGCATATGACAGCATCGCGAAATCCAGAGGGCTCATTCCTGAGAAAGCAGCATATCGTGCTGAATTCGCAAAGTTGAGTCTCGTAATTGCCGATCTTGTTATAGAAAGAACCGAAGGAGCTGAAGCCAGTGTAGAACCCCTCTACGCTCAAGCTGTCGCAGAGATCAAAGAGGTAACTGAACACCTTACTCCCTACTCTGTGGAATTCTGGCAAGATAGGATCTCAATATACACAAGCTTAAAGAGTAAGTATGCTGGTGTTTCAGAGCAAATAGCAAATAGCTTCACACAACTCGTTTCGATCTCTCCTAATCAACCTTTATTCAGATATGGTCTAGGCCAAATCAAACAAGAACTGGATGAGATAGATGAGGCGATAGGTCTCTATACAGATGCAATCTCCCTAAAGAATGATTTCTTGGATGCCCACCTTGCAAGGGGAAATGCATACATACTCATTGGAAATATGACGGCCGCTCAGAGTGACTTCGTCTTCATCAGTGAGCGCTCAAACCCAAGTGATCAGATATACCAAGCTGCTGCTGATGGGATTAAGCGAACTGCTGAATAGTTAGCTGAGCCGGAGAATTACTTCACTATACTTCCTCGGATAAATCCGGATTACTATTAGTACTCTCAGAAGCTTCTTCGTTTGCAGTCTCCCCTGCCTCTGGCTGATCTGTCACTGTATTGACTATCAGGTAATCAAACACTGTCACTCCTTCAATTGCCGAAGCTTGCTCTAGTCTTATTTCGAAATATGTACTTTCCTTGATCGTATGGTAATTCGGAATCATTGCATTATCATCTGCTGTCGGTGTCACTAGTAGTATGTATCCACCATTAATTGGCTCTGAGAACTCTACTCTCATGCTAGTTACATACGCAGGGATCTCAATCGTTCCAGCATTACCATTTGCCACAGTGATTCTCTGAACAGTCAAATCATCAATAGTAGCTCTCCCAACTTCAAGAGATGGGGCTGAGAGTAGACCATCCGCAGTAAATGTGTAGAGACCATTGAAGAACTCGATATTGGCTCCACTTATAGTCTGAAGTCGCAGCGGCTCGGAAACACTATTAAGACTGCTGTCTACTTCTCTCAATAGAAGCTTTCCTAGGTTGAAACTCCCAATAACATCACTATCTTCAGGATATGCCTTTGCAATCTCAAGTCCCATTGTAATAGTTGAATTCAGGTCAACAGGGTCTGTAGAGATCGTCCCATCATCATTCATAATCCCTAGCACCTGCTCAGTATCAGTAGAAGCAACACTCTGAATATCTTCTCCTCCGACAGAGGATTGCATCTGCCCCCAATAATATCCTGTCTGAACAAAGGCCATTACTTTCCCTTCTTTTCGTTCCAAAGCATCGTCACTATTAGCAAAGTAATTCTCATCATACGCTGTCTGCAAATCATCTTCACCAATCTCAACATCTGCGGACAATACACCAGCAATAGTGCTCGTGCCATCAAAGTCTGTAAGGGCTCTTCCGATCGAAATCCCTGGTTCAGTCGCTCTCATTGCATATCCAGGTGTGCTCGACGGAGTCAAGAAGTCTCCTCTGTGAATTTCACCATTTTCTAGGGTTACTTTCACAGGTACCCTACCAGCCAAAGCTATTGGCACTGTCTTTGCTTCACCAGACTCAACCTCTTCGCCTGTGATGCTCGTTTCAACACCTGGGGTAGTTCCGTCATCAGGTCCCAACGTTATCTGTGGTTGTGTAGCAACAATCCCGATTGCATTAATATCCATCTTCCCTTCAGTTCTTTGTACTGAGATATCATGCTCAAGATCAATTGAAACAACATCCCCTGCTTCCATCTCAAGGTTATATGTTAGGTAGTTTTCTGCAAGGTCAGCACCAGAGTTATTGGTATATGTTCCAATGGCCATCCAGGTATAACAGTAAGCATCTGCAGCATTGAAAGTGTTGTAGATCATTGCGCCTCCAGTATTCTGATACTCAATTGTATTCCGGAAATCAAGGCTGAAGGTTGAATTTGTGATCGAATGAGTCGTCAAATTTGCTCGTCCCCAGAATGTATCACAGTCACCTAAGCTTGAAGGTATTATTTCATCCGCGTACCCAGCACCATTGGCGAAAACCATTGGGGGCTCATCATAACTAATTCCATAACTAAAGGGGTCAACCGACATCGTAGATGTGTTATTTCCCTGCACATAGCCCCATCCAGTACGAATGATTTGATGGGATAGCTTGACTCCACTATCATCCACGACTCCAATAGAATTGGAGATACTCTCAATTTTTGCAATTAAGCTCTCCCCCTTGTACTCGAACCAGAAATGCTGATCACTTCCAATCGTCACTATCTTTGGATCAATAGCAAGGGCATTTATATCATCGTATCCGGTTGTCGTATCCCACGCATCACTAGAAGAATCAACCACTCCAGCAAGCCCCTGATATACCTTGTTTACATTATCCGACTCTTTGTTAAGTACAGTAACACCACCTCCATCCGAGCTGTCATTTATAGCAATGTATAGTTGGTCCTCATAAACGGAAACTGCTGTCACATTATCAGATGCCCCATAAAGAACATTTGGTCTTATCTTGAAATCCGAAGTTGCATCAGGTGTCGTTGACCAGTCTGGATAAATGGTAAAGGTTGTCGAAGTATTGCTTGAGATCGTTCGAGTTTGTCCTGCACCTGTACCCGTAGTTATCTCCACAATATAGTCTCTGTATTCATTCATTTCAACATTGAGACTACTATCTCCAATTGTCGAAACGGAGGTAACATCTGCATTATCGATTTCGATTTGTTCAACTTCGGTAGATTGTATTCCACTCTCATACATATCCTTAATCACATTTCCCGGTATTGCATGTTTCGTGAAGAAAGGCTCATCCATAGTACCCGAGAATAATTCATCGGTAGTAGCTTCTATCGCTCCAATCTTGAACGGAATCGCAGTAGCATACGCACCTTCTTGGCCCGACATACTTCCAATATTTTCTCCATCAAGATAACAATTTCCCTCATTTGTTACTGAATCATTCCTGACAAAGACAATATGATGCCAATTGTTATCATTTACAGTATCAGTACTGGTAACAGTCTGGTCAGCTCCATCATCTGCCTGACAAAAGGCTTGGTTAGATGTATTGATTCCTATTTCCCAGCCTACACCGGTTGTAGTCCTCCTTGAGAGTAATATTCCTTGTTCACTTGAATAGTCTTGATTTGTTTTAAACCAAACACCAACACTCATATCTTCATCTGCTGCAACCGAGAAGTCCCCCGTTGTATCACAGATGTTATCCTCATCTTGATCAGCACAGAAATTCGTGGACGTTCCATCAAACAGAATCCCCGCACCTCTGACTCCAGAGACATAACTAGTTGTTCCCCCTGAAGTACTCACCTCAAGGCTATTAGAAGCTATCGAAACGTCACTCAAGAATGTGTTGTTCACGAGGGTACTACCAACTGCACCGTCAAAAGCCCAAGAGCCTTGTGTATCCCCAACCATCCATTCAGAAATATAATCTGTTGTGTAGTGTTTTACACCAGAAACATTTTCGTTCACAGCTATTAGTCCGGAATCTGTTCCCACATATAGGATACTGTTATTCATGTATAGAGTATTGGGATTATCTAGTCCAATAACTGCCGGGGTTGAGCTTGAGTTGTAAACTGTATCTGGAAGAGTCTTTAGCATGCCCCCCGCATCATCTTGTACATCATTCCAAACATCTATCTGATCTTGTCTGTCACTTATTCCATATAGTTTCCCATCCCCTTTTAACCATGTGAAACTGTAACCCAAACTATCTTCCAACATCGTAATCTCTTCCACAATCCAATAACTCGAGCCAGTAGCAGAATTAGCCAATAATCTCCAACACCTGTGAGCCCCCGAGTCAGGGACCTCATAGTCAATATTTGAAGCACTCAGAACAGGGCTTATCGTAGTTGCTGTAGTCCAAGAAGCACTACAGGAGGCATCATCGCTGTATTGAACCAATGCCGAAGTAACTATATAGGCCGCATTGTTATACTGTTCCAGACCCACCTTGCGAATGGCCTTTGCATTTCCCGAACCAAAATCTTGTCCAATATATGAGACCCCATCTACTCCTGCCCCTGTTTGGGCTGATCTCCACTGAGTAGCGCTACTATCATCAAAGGCATTCCCAGGTACATATGCACCGTTGTGAGCACTTTCTATTGCATTTGCACTTTGAGTGATATCAACAGAGCGATATGAGTAGTCGATCCCAGTTTCTTCATCTAAATTGACTACTGAAAGATCTTGATCGGTGGCTACACTCAAATAGCTATCGTTATCCAAACTTTGGAGATGTATATCATTTACACTACTATCACTAATATTTAGAGCTTCGTACCGCACCAAGAACAAATCAGACGAAGTGACAGTAAAGAGGCCAGAACCAAAGTCAACAGCACCAGTACTATGTCTTCCTGTGACATATAAGTCGTTACCCTCACTTACAGAAAGAGCTCTTGTTTCTGCATGCCCTGAGCCAGCTTGCTCATGGGTCCCCCAAAGAGGGTTCCCATCAACATCAAACTTCACGACAAAGAAATCGTCGTCTCCTATAGTTGTCCACGCACCCACACCTACATCCACACCACTACCACCGCCCTGCCTAAACATCCCCCCAACATAGAAATTATTATTCTGGTCGCTTACGATATCGTGAGGGACAGTCCATCCTCCAGTCCCCCAGAACTTACTCCATTGGTATGTTCCCGAAGCGTTATATCTGACAACTGCGTATGCAAAAGATGAGCCCGCATTAAAAGTGCCATCACCATAATCAGCTGAGCCATAGTGATACGTACATAAAGTAATGTTATCATCTAGGTCCACAGTGATGCCATACCCCTGTAAACTTCCAGTTCCGCTATCCTCACGATCAGCCCACTGATACGTCCCTGTACTGTTATATTTGACTACAAAGTAGTCATCATTTGAAGACGTCCACGATCCCGCACCCACATCTACAGTGCCATCAAAGTAACCAGTCACATAGACATTATTGTTAGAGTCAGTAGCAATCGCTAATCCCTCTGCATTCCCGCTTCCGCTGTCTTCCTGGTCTGCCCACTGATATGTTCCAGAACTATTGTACTTTAAGACAAAATAGTCAAAAGTACCTCCAGAAGTTAAGGTCCCTCCCCCAAAATCTACCGTTCCGGCAAATACTCCTGTTACCAATACATTATTGCTAGTATCAGTAGCAATACCATATGCATTCGCATCTGAGGATCCACTGTCCTCACGATCAGCCCACTGATATGTCCCTGAACTATTATATTTGACTACAAAGTAGTCGTCACCTGTAGACGTCCACGATCCCGCACCAAAGTCTACTGTCCCGCTAAATTCTCCCCCAACATACACATCATCATTACTATCAACAGCCACTCCCCACGCCTGTGCAACTCCCGAACCCGAGTCTTCAGCGTCTGACCATAAATACTCCCCATGTTTATCAAATTTAACAATAAACATATCATAGGTCCCAGAGGCTGTAAGAGAATCAGGACCAAAGATAATTGTAGAAGAAAAGTATCCTACAACGTAGACATTTCCATCACTATCAGTAGCTGTTCCTTCAGCATACGTATGTCCAGCTCCTGTTTCTCGTTGCACCCACGAAAAGCTTTGATTTGTACTTTTGATTGAATAACTTTGACTTGAGTTTCGATTCGCAATATTTGAATTATTTATCGACGTTCCTTCAGAGTCAGTACGGATTATTGTATCCGCAACGAAATCAATCTCATACACCCCAGTAGCTGAACTCCCACTCGTACTAACATAAACCTTTCCGTTGCTCGCCTCTACTCCAGTAATATCGTTATTTGCTGCAACATCTAGAGCATACCCTGTTCCCTGTGAGAACTTCATCCAAAGCTGATTGCCAATCCCACTAAAGATATATAGATTGTTTTCAGTTGCAATCAAGATTGCCTTCTTTGGGAAATCTGGAGTACCACATCTATCGTGGGTTGTAATATTGCATGCCACAGTGGCATCGTCTAAAGTCTCTGTATACCAAGAAGTTTGTGTTGCTGATACACTGTTCGTCCATGTCCCCGTATTACTATCCTCATTGGTATCGTAGATGAAAATATCGACAATATCGTCAACCTCTGGATATATCTCGGTGGTCGAACCTTCGATGATATCTCCATAAATTGTGATATTTACATGATCCCCTGCGTCCCCGTATGTAACATCTCCCGTCCCTGTGACAAGTGAATCTATTGTGGTCCAGTCGCTCTCATCCTCATCTCTGTACTCCAACTCACCAGTATCTGCATTCACCCTGATCCCAGGATCATTTGTGTATGTTTGGACTCCTTCCCAGAACTGTCCTAATGCTGTCTCAGCACTCTCAGTCTCCTCAGAGTAATAAATGTAGTCTGACGAATTCCCATCAGCTTTAATCTCCAAATTCGTGTTACTACTTAGCCCAAGTATTCCGCCGGACCCTCCTGTGGTTGATATAACTAGATCCCCCGCCCCTGTCGTGCTTTGAGTGATGTATCCATCACCCAAGGTCAATGTTGTCCCTGTAATGAACTCGCCATCAGTATAGACATTTCCCTCTATCCCGAGCATCCCAGCTATAAACATATCATCGCCTCCCATCACAAACCCTGTATTATCAAGAGTTTCAGCACTTGCCCCTATGGAGACATCACCACCTGAGAAGTAGAATCCGTCGGCATCCAGATAGCTAAGCGATCCACTATTTGTTGCATCACTTGCATAGAAGATTAAAGTTGGATCGTTTGCATCACTAACCCCATCTCCGATCCTTAGGGTGTTTGTATCTACATCCATGTAGAAAGGAGAACTTGAGGTGCTCCCACCCAATGCTAAATCGTCAGTTACTGAAGTTAGGTAGGATATTGCCCCCCCATCTGAGAATAGGCCAGATAGTAAGTCAACATTTGAGCCTCCGTCGTAGAAATATAAATTTGTACCGTTGTACCATAGGTCACCATTACCTGGTGTGGAAGGATTGACGCCAACAGAACTGACCAGATTCATCTGCGCACCACTAGCATCAGCTGCGGCATAAATGAAATCTGCTAGGACATTCACTTCGTCTGAAAATTCTATTGCCTGATTTGTCGTGTTATAGCTAATGACCGCTTCATTGCCATCAACACCAATGTGCAGAGATGTGGGACCTAGATATAAGTCTCTCCACCTATCATCAGTTGTCCCCAAGTCATAGGCATCATCAGCACTTGGTAGGAAATCATCACTTAAAACAAACGCATCATCAGTAGCACTCCAGATCAAAGACTCAGTGTTGGTCCCTCCAAAGTTTATGGCTATGTCACCTGCCCCAGTTGTATCTACATCTGTCTGCAAGTACAAGTCGTCATCTGTGTAGATGGCGCCCTCTACTCCCAGCAAACCCGCTACATACAAATCATCGCCCCCAAGAGAGAATCCTGTAGAAATTGTGGATGACGTACCTCCAACCAACAGATCATCAGCCGTGTATACTTCTCCACTATTTGCAATCGTGAATGCATCTGTTCCACCTACTTGAATCTGAACCAAGTTGGCTGTCCCAGTTCCATTCTCATTCAGGAAGATCAGGGGATTCGTCGTATTTCCTGACGTTTGAGCTGCACTGGGCGCATACTGGACAAATCCCGTAGAATCTATCCCATCTAGCTGTCCCGCCGTGTCAGCATAATATGCATATGGGACACTGGTGAATACTTTCCTGGCAAAGGTTTCCAACGTATCTCCTCCACCCGTAGCATAGTCACCATCTCCATCAGTATCAAGCTCTACCTCCAAGTAAATTGTTGAATCATTCCCCCAATCGAGACCCGATCCAGAACAACTACCACCGGGTGAATCCCAACTACTACAAACTGAGTTGAGCTCGATGTTGAATAGTCCACCTACGTCACCTAATTCGACATCGGCCTGCGGTTCACGCCACAGCAAAGTACCCCCGGTACTATCTGTGTATATGCTGAACCGAAAATCACAGGTGTCTGCTCCAGCAAGAACACAGGCAGGTGTGCCTGTAGTAACGTTTAGTCCCGTAGACTTATCGACAATCTTTGATTGAAAATTGATCGTATCGTTGGCTTGCGCCTGAGTGCCCGAGGAGGCAAGAAGAAATCCCGCAATTAGGGAAGAGAGAAAAACTGTAAGAAGCACGACTGACCTTACCTTTGCAGACCAAAAGGCTGAGCTTCGAGAATTTTTAGATCCCGCAGTCGTAAAAAGCAGCATAAAATAATACGGACAAGTTATTGCAATATGTATCAGTTTAGGAGAAAACCGCCCAGGTTGCAAGGATTTCACGAAGAAAAGCTACGTCTCTGTAAGGCTTTATTCTGCTATCGGGCTGATACTCACCCCAAACCTACCTGAATTGATAATCACCCCTGTTTCAGGACGATACACGACTATTACACCTGCATCATTGTAAACAGCAATTACATCCCCCACTGCAAGATTGACATAGAACTCAGCACTTTGAGCTTTGAAGGCATCCACTTCAGCCACAACATTGACCTGTGGGACCTCTTCAGAATCTGAAGCTATTAAACCCTTTTCAACGACAAGCTCACTTATTGTATTGATCAAATCCTGTTGAGTTGTGCGAAGTATTTGTCCTGGACTCTGACCCTCGTAGATTATCTTATTCTCACTGCGACGGTAAATAACCATCTTATCTTCAAACCCGATCACATAATCTCCATTCTGAGCATCCTTATACACTTGAGCCTGAATCGCATTTTCATCACGGAGCTGATCCGCATCAGCCACCTCTGCAATAGTGGAGGTCTGAGATGTATTAATATCTGTTAGCTGAGCTACCTCATCGAGAATCGATTGATTATTATTCGAGATAATTAACCCTGGATTCAGCATCAGGATTACGATGATAACCTGCAACACTACTACTGCGAGCAATAGAACAATTCCCCCACCAAAAAGTAGTTTCTTCTTGTTCATCGGTTTACGTGGTGATTTCTGTTTGGTTTGAGGTTCTACTAGCGATTGAACTTGATCTTCACTTAACTGCTGGGCGGAAAAATCCATGTTGATACAATAATAATGTCTTATTAGTTTAATTGGGATATATAGCTAGGTCAACTAGGATTTCTCCTGAGGCTTCTGTTTTTTGATGCGAATGATGTCTTTAACCTTTGGGTAATCTGGGTGGGCCCAGAATTCTCCAAACTTACCATTCTTGATTAAGTAGGGTCGACCATCATCAGTCTTTGGAACATCGCCGTACTTCTCTTCTAGTTTGTGTGGAAGCAGAATCAAAGGTCGAGCGTCCTTCACCTTTGGATAATCTGGGTGAGCCCAGAATTCTCCAAATCTTCCACGCTTCAGGATGAAGTCAGCTCCTTCATCAGTTTTCGGTGAAGGCTCATATGTTTCTAGGAAATCTTTTGTCTTGGCTCTGGCAGCTGTATCTGCTTCGGTCTCACCGTCCATTGAACGCATTCCCTTACAGTCTGGGAACTTGCTGCAGCTGTAGAAGCGGCCGTAACGACCTAATTTGATATCCATCTTGCCGCTACAGTCTGGACACTTGATTCCCTTGGGAGCTGTACCAAGTACGGTGAACTCATCGCGCTTAATTGAATCTTCCTTATCTTCTAGGTTCTTGGCAAAAGGTTTATAGAATTTATCCATCATTTTTTGCCACTCCAGCTCACCATTTGCGATATCATCCAATTGATCCTCCATGTCAGCTGTGAAGCTACTATCTACGATGTCTCCAAAATACTTAACAAGAAGGTCAGTTACGACCATCCCAGTGTCAGTTGGAGAGAAGTAACGTCCCTCTTTCTCAACATATTTTCGAACTTCAATTGTATGAATAATTGGAGCATAGGTAGATGGTCTACCGATCCCCAAGCTTTCCAACATCTTAATCAACGTTGCTTCCGAAAACCTTGCTGGTGGCTGGGTGAAATGCTGAGAAGGAAGTAATTGGTGCGGATACAATTCCTGCCCTACCTTATACTCTGGCAACTCTACTTCACTAACCTTATCTGGATAGACTTTGAGATATCCCGGGAAATTGACCTTACGTCCAATCAACTGGAACACATAGTCCTCGACTTCAACCTTGACTGTCACAACATCAATTGAAGCCGGATTCATCTGTGAGGATAAAGCACGGTTTCGAATTAGGTCGTATAGGCGAGCCTGATCTGACTCTAAGCCTAGATCCTTTGATGTCTTGGCGAAATTTGTAGGTCGTACCGCTTCGTGAGCCTCCTGTGCAACTTTTGATTTGGTTTTGTAGTATTTAGGTTTCTCTGGAAGATACTTGTCACCGAATTCTTTCTTAATCAGCTTCCTGGCTGAATCCACTGCTTGCTTGGACATCCCGATTGAGTCTGTACGCATATATGTAATGTGCCCAGCTTCGTATAGCCTCTGGGCTGTACTCATTGTTCGTCTCGCCGCAAAACCTAGCTTGTTTGCTGCCGTTTGTTGCAAAACGCTGGTGCTGAATGGCGAAGAAGGGTTCTTCTTTGTTGTCTTAGGCTCAACACTGGCAACTTTCCAAACGGCCGTCTCGATTTATTGAACAATCTT
>Ga0255382_10018_pt1 | contig 17148 bp, 15 predicted proteins | sample ANMaggSeSYBR01H9_FD_182101 | JGI IMG/M metagenome (GOLD analysis project Ga0255382, IMG submission 182101) | Sediment cell enrichment communities from methane seep in Santa Monica Basin, California, United Staets - ANME aggregate JGI... | ecosystem: Environmental > Aquatic > Marine > Cold seeps >... | reverse complement strand
TATTTTTGTCTTGCTTCTCCTGATTGTTTCATTATGCCCGATAACCTCTTCTTGTCACCTGGTTTTCCATTAATTATTTGACTTCTAAGGTCGAAAAGACCAGAAACAGAAGCATAAGCTTTCACTCTTTTATCATAGATTGCTGCCGCGGCACCAAAACCGCCTCCATTGCAAACTCCGAGCATGCCAACTTTGTTTTTATCTACGACGTTTAGTGACCCAATATAACTTAATGCCGTTTTAGCATCTTCGATTTTCATATAAGGATTTTCATAGTGTCTCGGTTCTCCTCCGCTCTCACCATATGTCCTGTGGTCAAAAACAAGAGTTATAAAGCCTTTCTCAGATAGTTTTTTTGCGTATATGCCTGCAGTTTGTTCTTTTACTCCCCCCTTAGGTCCTACTACAACAATTGCTGGCAGTTTTTGACCTTTTTTGTAATTTTTTGGTAAATAAAGGTTTCCCACAACTTTTGTTCCTTCACTCAAGAAATGGACTTTGTTTTTCCCAATATTAAAATCAGTTGGGCTATCCGGCGAGATTCGTCCACCCATTTGTTGATACGTTTTCCCAAAACTCGAGGATGTAATAAGCATCATCATTATCACAACAAATATTACCTTTTTCATTTTGCTTCTCCTTTTCTTTGATTATTTTCATCATTAGTGTTTTTAAAATTGCACTAAGATAGCCCTGTCCGGAAACAACATTTGTCCAATAGCTCCTAAACTTTGGTTCACCTCCTTTCTTCTTGAAAACTCTTGGCAGGTAGTAACTTATGCATGCTCAAATTTACATTATTTGTCATCTTTATCGACCGACTCAATAAATTCGAACCTCATTTTGTGGTATGAATTTATTGAGAAAGAGCTATCTATATGAAAATATAGGGTAAAAGATGGACGAAAAATAAAGACTTTTTGGGTTATCCGAACATGAAACGAGGCTGTTGATTATGAGTCGGCGTTTGCAATCGGTGATTTCGTAGGGCCTCGGCAAGAAATAATTGCGCAAGATTGCGCCGGATTTTGGTTTGTATACAAGGCACATCCGCTGGTGCATATCAGGTATATGTGCCTGTGGATGTAACGCAGTAGACGGGCCAAAAGACAAGCAAGATGTGTAATTATTTCTTGCCGAGGCCCTTGAATTGGGAGGGAGTCATTTTAGTGTACTTTTTGAATGCGGTATTGAATGTTGATTTGGAATTGAATCCAACGTCATATGCTATGGCAAGAATCGTGATATGCTGTTTGGTTGGGTCGATGAGTCTGTGTTTTGCCTCTGCTATTCGCAAGGAATTGATGAGCTCATAAAAATTCTGTTGGAGTTCGGTATTAATAATTTGTGAGAGTTGATACGAAGGTATGTCCAGATGATCAGCCAGATTTTGTAGTTGCAAGTCAGGGTCGATATATGGTTTTTCCTGTTCTAAATAGTTGATTAAATTATCTTTATGCCTTGCAATATCTCGTTCACTTAAACTGGAGTATTCGTATTTAGGGGGCTGCTTGAATCTAGCTGGCTCTTCCTGACGATTTTTTCCCATTGGAACCACAGTCACAGACTTCCGATCATTCTCCCTAATGAGCTTATCCCAGCGGTCGCTAAATATTTCAGGTTGTCGCAAAGCATACCAACCAATTAAAAAAATGGTCAAACATAAAAGAAATGGTACTATAAATTTGTTCTCGTAACCTACCTTGCCATAAGCTGTCAAAAATCTGAGGAGGGCTGTCACCCAAATTACTCCAAATACCAACAACAAATTTCTTAACCAATCTAATTTTACTTTTTCAATATTAGAAAAGACATCCTTAATTCGCTGCTGATAGTGGTGGATTGTCCTGTAAGAGAAACCAAAATAGAAAAAAAAGACAATAACAAAAAAACCACGCTCTATCACCCATGATAATGTAAATGGTTGTAATGATAAAGATGCAACTTTTGTCGCAGGATCTGAAAAGAAAAATGGAAGCATGATAAGAGTATACATCCCGAAAGGGACGAGGTGCAAACTGTCTATGTAAGTAAATCTGAAACCTGGAGTGGTTAGGGCTTTACAATAAAAATAGATGACTGCGCACGCCAGAATAAATATAGGCCGGTATGTTCGGATAAGATGGGGATAATGAAGAATTTCGTTGGTATTGCTCAGAATTTTAACAAGAGCATAGTAGGAGAATAATACAATTAATCCGCTCAACAAATAGTTAGCGGTTTTATAGCTGTGCTTGGAAGTTAACAGGGCGAAAACAAGAAGAGTCCCCAATGTGATCGTTGCAACTATTAGGATAAAAAAGAAGTTCATAGTCATCAATTTTCAAACTAACCGGTTCGAAAAGTATATATTTGAATATTAAGTCACTCATAATATGAAATATACAAAACATCTGAAAGATTCAATCGTTTTTTTTACAGATTTTGATAATATAAATTCTTTCTATATCCTTGCACGCGCCATAATATGTCTACTATAGTATAAAAAATGTATTCAAATCAATATTTTGGAAACAATATTGTAACTTCTCAAAAAGTTCGTGTGGAATTTATCCGTAAGGATTTTATAAAAGGCTTACGCCTAAACTCCGAAAGGCTATACAGCTATTATAATTCGATCAAGGCATTAATCCGGTTGTGAGCGCCCGAACTTTTTGAGAAGTTACCAACATTGTAACTTCTCAAAAAGTTCGGGTGGAGTTTATCCGTAAGGATTTTATAAAAGGCTTACGCCTAAACTCCGAAAGACTATAGAGCCATTATCATTCGCTCAAGGCCTTTATCCAGTTTTGAACGCCCGAACTTTTAGAGAAATTACACAATATTATGACAAGACTTGCTATCATATTACTATATCAAAACAGCAAAGCGAAGCGACTTTCACATAATATAATAATCGATATTCAATTTGGTTCCGGTTCGTCCGGATTATAACAGCAGTTCTTTATCCCAGCCGTAATGTTCTATTTTTATTTCTTCCATTCGGCTTGTTCCCAATCCATAGACTTTATCAGCGGCTTCCACGCAAAGGGGTGGTGGAGAAAGTGGCCATGGCTCGCCTCTGATGGCTTTCCTTTTTTCCGTTATAATTTTTAAGGAAACAGTTTCGACGGCAACAGGATCGGTTCCAGCGATCAAACCATTATAACTCCACTTGTATCTTGGGTCAGGCTGAGGCCCCTTATCACAAAGGGGGTAGAGTGAATCGACCAGTACGAGCCTGGTTTTCCCTTTTACATGTGGTAAATTCCAGATTTCTCCCAATTTAGAACTATCCCTTTTGTGATATTGACTGGGGTTCCCGGAAAACATGATGTAATTTTTCAGCACCGTACCGATTCCTGTCATCTGGTGAGCCTTAAGTGCCGGAAGCGCGATCAACACGGTACAGTCTTTGGGATTAACCGAAAACCATCCCTGCGCCATTTTAATCCTCTTTTTTGGAATTCCCGCATCCACTAATGAACTTTTGACAGCATCAATGACTTCATCATGAGTCGGGTTCAAGTGTTCGGTCGGTACTAGACCTATCGTATCACTCGGTTTGACAAGACTTAACCATGCATCTTTAGTATTTTTCTGACCCGTGAACTTGATCAGTGTTTGATCCAGCATTTTGTTAATGATTGATCGATCCACATTTCTTGAAGAATCCATGGCGTTTTTATCGCGCACGACAGTCACTAAACTTGAACGAGCCGCTTTTGCTTCTGCTTTAGTCCATTTAAGACCAAAAATAGAAGCGCCGACCGCTGCACCGATTGTTCCACGAACAAAATCTCTTCTTGTAATAACATGTTTCTCATTTTTCATAATAACCCCCCTTTCTTCAATAAATTGGATTCAATTTTCCGACGTATAATCGAATACCTCAAGGTGGTCAAAACAATAGCTCAGATAGAGTTCACCGGCGCCGTTCATATATTTGAAGATATTTGGTGGAATCGATTATTTTAGAGGATTCGGGCCTGCTCCAGGCGCCAACCGACTCAAGAAGATAATATGGGCTCATTTCGGCATCGGCTCCTTCATGGGCTGCAAAGGCCATAACGATTGTTAGACAGAAAAAAATGATTCTTAAAAAACACCTCATTTGATTCACATCCTGAGTATGCTTCAGGCTTGGGCTCCCTTTTCCCGTTCCTTTTTCTCAATCACACAACAAATACCGCCTCGTGCCAGGTCCCGATACCAGTTGACCACTTTTTCCGCGGGTTAGCCGCTCTGTTCGCACATTCCCTCCCATGTAGCTGAACGAAGGAGACGATTTTGTAAGGTCATGCCGTTGATCGTGATCTGATCTAACAAGGTTGCCATGATGCTCCTCCTGTACAAAAAAAATGCAGGAACCTATTTCGTTCTTTTCATTTGATAATATCACATTGGCTTTAGATCTGCCTGCATTTGAGAAGTCTGTGGTTCTTAAGAACATAATAGCGGATGCACTCGTTGCAGGAAATACAATCACACTCCGCGGCCCCTTCTCCATTGAGCCACCGGTTGGGTAAATCAGGCTCAAGTATAAGAGGTCTTGCAAGTCCAAAAAAGTCAATTTTTCCTGGATGATAAAGCTTTTCCATCAACTCTATGGATTTGTTGCCGCCGGTCACAATGACCGGAATAGAGACGTCAATGGCCTTTGCAAAAACAGTATGGTAGGACTGATCTTCCGGTGAATCTATATCTTTTTTCGCAGGGATAGCGCCGCTCAAATGCAGTGCGTCGATACCTGTTTGCGAAAGTTCATGGGCCAATTCCGGAAAATTCTTAATATTGATGCCTCCTTCAGGGACATCATAGCTGTTAACTTTCAAAAGCACAGGGAACTGACCACCAACAGAGCCTTTTATCCCTTCCACTATCTCTCTGATTATTCTCACACGATTGTGGGTAGAACCACCATAGTTATCAGTCCGTTTGTTTGTCAACGGCGTTAGAAAGGAATAAAGCAAGAAGAGATGAGCGGCATGAAGTTCAACGCCATCAAAACCCGCCTTCTTGGCCCGTTTTGCGGCCGTAATAAAACTGTTTTCAATATCTTTAATCTCTTTGACGGTCAAAGAGTGTGGAACCATATCTTTTTTGAAGGGCCAGGGCACAGGCGACGGGCCTACGCCTTTGGCATGCATCAGGGGATGATTTCCAATGTGGTTAATCTGGGCAATGATTTTACACTCCGGATCAGCATCATGAACAGTATCAGCCAACTTGCCCAATTGGGGAAGAAACCTGTCACTATCAATCCGGTTCAAGGTATGAGGAAAGGTTCCTTCCTGTATCGGAACCACGGTCATATGACCGCTTACAATCATGCTGGCCCCGCCTCTGGCCCAGGCGCTGTATATGTCATAGCCTTCCTGTAAAAAGTGACCGTCCTCAAGAACAGCACCGGCGGCGGTCGCAGATTTTATTATATGGTTTTTGAGCTTTAACTGACCAATTTTTCCCTTGGAAAACACATTATAATGGCTGCGTGATTTACCTTTTATTCCGCTTGTGGAAAAAAGTGCACACCCGCTGCCTGCAAACATAACAACAGCAGAACCACCGGCGACTTTCATAAATTCTCTACGGCTAAATCCCTTGTTTTTCATGATCTTATCTCCTTTATTAAATTTTGTTAATTGGCACGCAGTATGCGATGACCTATTCGCCAACCATCCGGAGTTTTCCACAATTCATACTCCTCGTTGATGCGATTTTCAGTGAGTTTTTGTATTAAAAACGCCATTCAAATGTTGTTTTAATCGTTTTAAATTATTTTCCACGTCTGATGGATGGCGAACAAGTCGTCGCATACTGCGCACCGATTAATTCTTATGTGTTGAATCCGACGCCGTTTACTATCTATCAGTTTAATTTACATACTTTTCGCGATTATTTAAAAACTTTTTTCTCGATCTCGGCGATCTGGGGCAACGCAACATCTCGGCAATATTCACCCCATTTCGGGTGATCGGCAAATTTCGTATCGAGCCATGTATCAAGAATATCCACGGCTTTTTCCGGAGCAGTAACGAACTGCCCGAAGCAGAGTACATTCGAATTGTTGAAAATGCGGGAGTATCTGGCGGCGTATTGATCTTCAACCAGAGCAGCATACACGCGGGGACGCTTATTGGCCACGATACTCATGCCCATCCCCGTTCCACAGATGAGAATCCCTTTGTCGTAATTGCCTTTGCTCACCTCGACAGCAACTTGATCAGCTATCCCCGGATAATCCAGTTTTTTTGCCGGATCACCTTCAGTGAAATCCTTGACTTCATAACCTCTTTCCTGCAGACGCCCAATCAGTGTTTTTTTTAAGTTTCCTTGCTCATAAAATGCCGAACCGATTACTACTTTCTTTTTCTCTGTGTTGCATTTGGCTTTCTTATCTGCTTCAGAATAAGCCGGTAAGGCAAAACAAAAAGCAAACAGTAAAAACACGACAAAAATTGTTCTCTTCATAGTCTAATCTCCTTTTTTAAATTTTGTTAATCGGTGCGCAGTATGCGACGACTTATTCGCCATCCGTCTATCATTAAGATTTTATAGAATTTTCCCATAGCAATGCCCCTTAGGGAGATTAAAGGGCTGTATTGTGGGCTAATTTAGTTCTTTTTTGCACGGTTTGTCGTCCTGCTCAACAAAACAGAACCATTTTATTTGGATAAATTCTTTAAGTAATTAAATAATTGGATTTCTAAGGAATGTAATGAGCATACAGTGGACTGATTTGTCGGGTGATGATCTTAAAGGGAAGGTTTTTCAGGATCTATAAAGATTATTGTATGTGTGAACTACAATTTTGAAAATGAAATTTAGAAAAGGAAAACGATGATCAGGCAGCAATTGATTGGTGAATCTGAGCTTGTTTATACTGAGACGGCGTCATGGTGCTGTTTTTTTTAAAGGCCGTATTAAAAGCTGATTTGGAATTGAAACCTGTTTCAAAAGCTATTTCAAGAATGTTCAAATGTTGTTTGTTAGGGTCAATAAGTAGTCGTTTCGCTTCTTCAATTCGGTATTTGTTGATCAAGGAATAAAAATTAGTTTTCAATTCCGTATTGATAACCTGTGACAGCTGATACGGGGGCAGTCCCAAATAGCTTGCAATATCCTGTAATTTCAATTCGTTGTCAGCATAAGGCTTGTCTTTTTTTATATACTCGATCAATTTTTTTCCATATGCTGAAAGATCTCGGGGTTTCAACGACGAATACTCGTATTTGGGGTATCGCTTTACGTTCAATAGCTGTTCAGCGCTTTGAGATCTTTTTCCGAAGTCATCGACAGAAGGGACAGTATGTTCGCTTTCCGGTTCGGTGTGGAAAATATCAATTTTAATATTTTTAAAGATTTCGGGTTGTTTCAAAGCGTAAAATCCAATGCCATAAATGGCTAAACACAATAGGACAGGTGGTATCACGAAATCAGCCGTATATCCGATTCCTGAAATAAATTTTATGAACGCTGCCACCCAGATAATTCCAAACACGGTTAACAAATATTTCAGCCAAACCAGTTTCATTTTTTCGATATTGGAAAATAGGTCCTGAATGTGACGCCGGTGATCGCGCAATATCCTGTATGACTGTATCAGATATAACAGTAACAGGATGGTCTGCAGCACGACCGCTAAAATATAGTGTGTCGGAAGTGGAGTGGATGCAGTTTCGATCTTTACCGATGCGGCGCTAAGAAAAAAAGGAAGTAAGAATAAAGTGTACAACGAAAAGGGAATCAGGTGTATGCTGTCTTTCAACTGAAACCGAAAATTAGGATTTGTCATGGCTTTGATATAAAAATAAAAAAACGCCCATATCAAGAAGGGGATAGGTCTGTATGTCTGAGCAAAATGCGGGTAATTGAAAATAAGATTGGTACCACACAAAATCTTAATGAGCATATAGTATGAGAATAGAGCAATTATTCCGATCAACAAGTAATTCGATAGCTTATTACTGTTTTTGTTAAATAGCAAAGCTGCAATAAGCAGGGTGCCTTGCGCAAGTGTTGCAATTAAAACACCTATATACAGTGTATTTACTGTCATAGCATTTTCTAAATCATCACATTTTTACAAAACCTGAAATAGCTTTCATCCTTTTTGACAATCGGTCTACAAAATTCCATTGATGAATTCTTCCCTATAATTCTATTTAGTCCCTATTATAATTCTAAGTACATTTGGCCTTTGTTCAAAATCATAGGTGCCGGCCCCATAACCAATACTTTCGACCTTCATTTCAGGAATTCCGTCAACGAATTCATTGGTCAATGCGACCGCAATTCCTGCTCCGGTGGGTGTCGTAAGCTCGAAGGGGATATTGCACTCGGCAAGAGGAACTCCTTTCAACATCTCCAAAGTTGCCGGTGCGGGGACAGGTAATTCTCCGTGTTCGCAATGAACGATTCCACTGCCAAGAGGAATTGGAGAACAATAGATTTTATCAATGTTTAGACTATGAAAAGCAAGGGAAACTCCGACTATATCGATAATCGAATCCAATGCGCCCACTTCGTGAAAATGAACTTTTTCGAGCGGTATCTGATGAATTTTAGCTTCCGCCTTACCAATTGTCGTAAAAATCTCGATCGATTTTTCAATCACTTCCTGCTTCATTCCCGAATCTTGAATCATTTTTATGATATCCTGATAGTTTCGACTTGGCGATAATGAACCATTTTCTACTTCAATAGACAGCAAAGATGCCGAAACACTTTTTTTCTTTACTCTTAGGGTCCTTATTTTAACGTCCTCGTTTACAATGCTCTTTATCGAATTCCGAATAAATTCTATATCGGCCCCAGCGTCTATCAGCGCAGACAGGGTCATATCTCCACTAATTCCGGCAAAGCAATCGAGGTAGGCTATTCTTTCGTTATACGTTTTCATTTTTTTTCGCACCATTCATGTTATGATTGATCAAACCGACAAAATATCCTGCTCCAAATCCGTTGTCGATATTCATAACCGGAATTCCAGGAGCACAACTATTAAGCATTCCAAGCAGAGCCGCAACTCCGTTAAAACTGGCTCCATATCCCACGGAAGTCGGTACGGCGATAACCGGTTTCGAAACCAGTCCACCGATCACACTTGGTAAAGCACCTTCCATTCCAGCCACGACAATTAGAGCACTGGCCTTTTTTATTTCATCCAATTTGTTTATTAATCTATGTATTCCGGCAACTCCGATATCATTTATCCTGACTACGCGACTATTCATCAGTTCAAGAGTTACCGCAGCCTCCTCTGCAACCGGAATATCGGATGTTCCGGCACAGATGACGCAGACATATCCCGGATAGGGTTCTTTCATGTTGTCCTTCTTTTGCCATGTTACGCAGGCGGCAATTTCGTGATATACCACTTCCGGCAGCTCTTTTTTGATTGATTTGCCTTTGGATGGATCAACCCTGGTTACTAATATTCTTTTTCCTTTTGCCACAAGGGTTTGTAGAATTCTTATCAGGTTTTCGGTAGTTTTATTCTCGCCGAATATTACTTCCGGAAATCCGATTCTTTTTTCGCGATGCAGATCCAATTGGGCGAATCCCAAGTCTTCAACTGGTTTAAGAGTGTTCTTTACATCTTCTAAGGAGATTTCCCCATCCTTGAACGATTTTAGAAGGCGATCCAGGTTCATTTAATGACCTCATTCATACTTCCGGTTCGATAACCTTGAATATCCATTGTAATATAGTTGAATCCAAGATTCTTCAATTCAGCGGATATGGCCTCTCTATTATTCAACACCATTTTCATTTCATCCGGTTCTACTTCAATCCGGGCAATTTCGCCATGGTGACGTACCCGTACCTGTTTAAAACCCAGCTTTAGTAAAAACTCTTCGGATCTATCCAACTGATCGATTTTACACTGCGTTATGGGAGAGCCGTAGGGAATTCTGGACGATAGACATGCGAAAGAAGGCTTGTTCCATGTTGGCAAACCAAGATTTTTAGAAAGTATCCTGATTTCCTCTTTGGTCAGTCGTGCTTCCTGGAGAGGGCTTCTTACTCCTTGTTCCTCTTTTGCCTTAATCCCGGGGCGGTAGTCCGACAGATCATCGAAATTGGAGCCATCAACTATAAATGGAATCTCGTTTTCCTTGGCAATATCTTTCAGTTGCGAAAAAAGACCGGTTTTGCAATGGTAGCATCTTTCGGGACTATTCGACGCAAACGATTCGTTCGTCAGTTCGTGAACTCTTGTTTCGATTAAACGAATTCCATTCCTTTTTGCGAAATCAGCCGCTGTATTATATTCCCTACCTGGAAAAGTCTCCGATGCAACCAAAACAGCTATTACATTCTCTCCAAGCACTTGTTTAGCTTTGACCAGCAAATAGGTGCTGTCTACACCACCTGAAAAAGCGACAATTACTTTTTTCAGACTTAAAAGTATCTCATATAGATGCTTCTCTTTTCCTGATAAAGTCATTATATTGTTTTTTGATTTACTGAGCATTAATCCATTCCTTCATTTTTTCTTTTATTATTTCCTGGGATTCCTCTAATAGTTGTTCTCCACTCTTTTGATAATAAACACGACCGCGTCTAATGAAAATATGATCGATTAATCTGCCTCCTTTTTTCTCGATCTCTTTTTGAAATAGCTCTATTTCCTCGGATTTAAATCGGCTATTGAAAGTATTGAACAAAATCACATTCTTTTCTTTGAAGTCGTTCTTTTCAACGAAAGTCCACAAGGGGGGTGCAGGACGATACCACCATATCGGGGAACCAATAAACACCAGCCGATATTTTCTCACATCAACAATTTCCGGCGATATTTGAACCATAGTTACTTTACCATCAGCGTCGTTGGAAGCGTTGCGCCAACCCTGATAGTCCAAGGAGTATCTTTCGGCCTCAATCTTTACGATGTCGGCATTGAACTTACGCGCAACTTCCCTGGCCATTGCTTCCGTGTTCCCTGAACGGGAATAGTAAACAACCAGTGCGGTTGAGTCTTTGTCCTGTTTTGGTGAGTAAGGAGGGCTATGGAAATATGTTTGATCTTTTATTTGTATGAAAAGAAACGATGCAATAAAGGCAATGGCAACGATACAGACAGCAAATATTATAGCCTTTCGTTTATAGGTTTTCATACTAATGGAATTTGGTTTTTCAAGGACCTGTATTCTCCGGCACTGATGGTTCTAAGGAAGACACCGCTCCCTGTCCACATAGGTGAAGCCGATTTTTATCGGCCGCTCGATCTTCTCCCTGGCGGTAAAATCGGCAATAATCAATATTCAATTTGGTTCCGGTTCGTCCGGATTATAACAGCAGTTCCTTCTCCCATCCGTAGTGTTCAATTTTTATTTCTTCCATCTTACTCGTTCCCAATCCATAGACTTTATCCGCGGCTTCTACGCAGATGGGTGGTGGTGAAAGGGGCCATGGCTCACCTCTTATGGCCTTCCTTTTTTCCGTTATAATTTTTAAACAAACAGTTTCCACCGCAACAGGATCAGTCCCGGCGATCAAACCATTATAGTCCCATTTGTATCTTGGATCAGGTTGAGGTCCCTTATCACAGAGGGGGTAGAGCGCATCAACCAGAACAAGCTTTGTCTTTCCTTTGACAAAGGAGAGGTTCCAGATCTCGCCTAATTTTGCACTATTTTCTTTGTGGTAACTGCTAGGACTGCCGGAAAACATGATATAATCTTTGAGTACCGTGCCGATTCCTGTCAGCCAGTGGGCCTTTAGAGCTGGAAGCGCAATCAAAGCGTCACATTCTTTAGGCCTGCTCGGACCTCCCTGCGCCAGCTTAATCCTTTTCCCCGGGATTCCGGCATCCATTAATGAACTTTTGACAGCATCAACGACTTCATCATGAGTTGGATTCAAATGCTCGGTCGGAACCAGACCAATCATATCAGTCGGCTTGACAAGGTTCAGCCATGCATCTTTAGGATTCTTCTGACCGGTAAATTTGATCAATGTTTGCTCGAGCATTTTCTTTACAATGGCACTGTCCACATTTTTTGAAGAATCCATGGCGTTTTTGTCGCGTACGATTGTAACTAAACTTGAACGAAGTGCTTTTGCTTCTGCTTCAGGCCACTTAAGACCAAAAACAGAAGCGCCGATCGTCGCACCGATTGTGCCACGTATAAAATCTCTTCTTGTTAATACATGTTTCTCTTTTTTCATGATAACCCCCCTTTTCGATTTTGGATTGCGGATTGTGGTCCCGCCGTAGTTAGGCGGGATTGGATTAAGAAACGATTTCGTTCACTTGCCGGTTTATACCTGAATCTTGCACCAACTATCTGCTACGGCTTGAAGCGCTTTGCCTTTAAAGCTCGTTTCATGATTTTGATCCTCACCATATAGGTAATATGCCTGCGGGTCAAAATCACTCCAACTTCGCTTTAAACACAACGCTCTCTGCGCCTCGCTACGATACTTGGTGCAAGATTCAGGTTACACTTTTGGAACAGCAGCGTCCAGATCGGCATAGAGAGTTGACCACCCCGATGAAACAGAAAAGAAAAAGGCATTTCATGGGGCAGGCGGACCTAGCCCTTACCGCGATCTGGTGGATTCTAAAAAGTCAATTCCGTTTTTATTGTTCTCGATTATTGTCCCGGCAGATTTCCGGTCAGGGCACTCAAATACAATTGCAACATATTTACCGATCAATTCATACCCCAGCCAGCCATCCTCCAATTTGAAAAGACTCGAACCGCTATTGTCTGAATCTGATGTAAATTTTTTCTTATGCTCTGGCAGATAGATGTCATGAAAATGATTTAAAGCATTCCGTGCACGCAAACGATTTTCATATTTCACGAGCAGAAACTGGCTGCGTTTTCGGTCACCGGAACTGGAAATACGTTCATAGGGGGCCGTAACTGCTTCTGCCGTGAGATCGAGATCTAAAATATTTTCATGACTGAGGTAATAGATTGAATTTAACGCCAGATAGGATCGAAAAAAGCTCAATCTATCTCTACGCAGTTTCCAGGCCGAACCAATCTGAAGGGGAAGGATTTTCAATAATTCCGGCTCCGGGGGACTCTTCCGGTTTGCAGTAATTGCCTTGCCCAGGGCAAGCACGGCCTGTCTTGAGGCAGGGGTTTCACGGAAAGCCATGACCCGAATATAGAGATTATCCGACAAGATGCGCAACAGACCTCCACCGTAAAGGGCTTTGTTCGATGGCGCAACGCTGTGAGTCGCCTTATTTTTAGATGAATGATTTAGGTCCACAGGCTCACCACCCCAATCGAGCGACAATAATCCAAAAGCATCATCAGGAGTTTCCATAAAATATAATTCCACCAGGATGTTGTCTTGGTTTTCAGAGGTATAATCGAATACCTCAAGGTGGTTGAAACGATAGCCCAAATAGAGTTCACCGGCCCCGTTCATATATTTGAAGATATTGGAAGAATCGATTGTTTTAGGGGATTCGGGCCTGCTCCAGGGACCAATCATTTTAGGAAGATCAAGTTTGCATGTTTTCATACTGCCAGTTGCTCCCTCAGATATTAATGCTAACATAATAATTGATAGGATGAAAAAAAACCTTTTTGAAGATAGCTTCATTATGTTCATTTCTTTCCTAACCTTTGTCGAAATACTTTCTCGGCCTCCGGAGAAACAGACGTGAAATGAACCTCCGCCTCGTGATTATCGTCCACCCTAACTACGGAAACCACCTTTGCATAGACTTTTCCAGACACAGGGGCCAGTTGGTTGTTAAGTAATTGTAGCCTAACATTTTCCCACTGGGACAGCTTTTCGTGAAGGACAATTATTGCCGAAGAGGAGGAAATGTGCGTGATCCGGGCAGTGGTCCCGCTTTCGGTGACAACTTTCTCATCTATCCTATATACTTCAACATTGATCATCTCCCGAACCGCAACCAGAGTTTCCTCATTTTCCGCGAGGTACACGTTGTAGGGTTCCCCGATTCCTGTAATATCATAGAGTTCTACCTTGCCGGACATTCCCTTCATTTCAACCTTGAGAACTTTCCTGACGCGCAGAATATCCGATAGCTCTTCATAGGTGGCCTTGGTTACAAGCACCTGGCCTCCCACAGCGAACGATTCGGCCCTGCCGGTGAAGTTCACCTGTAAACCCACAGCTCCATATTTGCTCCGTTTTTCAGATCCAATGTTGCCAACGATAACCTCGCCCGTGTTCACGGCTACTCCCATTTCGAGACGAGGCAGACCCTCGGCCTCATTACCTTCGTTTACCTCTTCCATTGCAGCCTGCATCTTGAGGGCACATGCCACGGCGGAGGCCGCATGATTCTCCATCGGTTCCGGAGCCCCGAAAAAGGCCAGTATCCCGTCACCGATTATCTCATCTATAATGCCCCGGTGTTCCATTAGGATATCCACCATCTTGCCCAGATAGTGGTTCAGAAAGTTGATCACTTCTTCAGGCTTCCTGCTTGATGTCAGGGCCGTGAAGCCTCTAAGATCCGACATGATCATGGATATTTCCCGGGCCTCACCTCCAAGCCGGAGTCCGTCTTTGGACTCCAGCAGGCGGTCCACCACCTCCTGTGTTAAATAGCGACCAAAGGTGTCGCGGATTCTATCCCGCTCCTTTAGGCCGGCAGTCATCCCGGTGAAGTCCCGGGCCAGTTGGCCCACCTCATCTTTTCTCCGAATGTCGGACAGGTCTATATCCAGGTCACCCCGTACGACTTTTCTTGTGGCCTCGGACATGCGCAGCAACGGCCGGGCCATTGACCGGGCTACAAGGGCGCTTGCTATCAGCAGGAGCACTAGTCCCAACCCGGCCAGGAGAACCGTTCTTTCGTAAAGACCACAGACTTCCTCGAAGATTTCGCTCCTTGGAAAGACCGCGCCAAGGGACCAACCTGGAGACGGTATTCTGGCGTAGGCTATGAATGCATCCTCCCCGGTGAGGGTCGAACCTAATTCCGTGAAACCGGACTTCTCGCGTATCATGGCTCGGCCGATCTGGCGCAGTCTTGAATCGCCGAACTCGTCGGCCAGGCTGAATATGGACTGCCGCATGATCCACTCCTCTCTGGGGTGGGTGACAATGGTCCCGATATCGGACATGATGAAGCCGTAACCTGTTCTGCCCAGTCTCATGGATGCCACCAGCCATGTAAGCCACTCCAGGGAAACATCCGCGCTCACAATTGCTTTTACCTTTGTGGCAGCACTGTCTTTTGCACTCTCCAGGAGGGGAACAGAATAGGCGGTCATTATAATACCGCCTCCCCTTCTATGGAAGTAGGGTTCAATCCAGACAGGTGCTTTCAGCACTTTGGGAATGTGGTACCAGTCTCTTTGAAAGTAGTTGTAAGAGGCCGATCCTAACTGCAGGTACTTGAGACCGTTCGTGGTCCTGTAATAGTAGGGAGAATAGGATTGTACTCCCTCTTCAAAGGCGTTGGGTTCAAAGCCCACGGCCGATCCGAATACTTCTGGATTGTCCTCTACCATCCCTTGAATAATCCGATCAAGAGTTGTCCTGTTGTAGTCATTGGTTTTCAGAAAAGAGACGATATGCTGCGGAATCTTTGTAACCGCCCGGAATTCCTGTTCTATCTTGTTTGCCACGGAAAGCGTAAGATTCCGGGCCTTTATTTCAGCCTCGTCAAGGATAATTTTCCGGGAATAAGAGTAGTTGTAACCCAGGATGATGGAGAAAACCAGGGAGGTGCAACCCAACACCAGGAGCGTCATCTTCAATGTGATGCTATTCGAAAACCTTAATCTCATTGTGAGCCTACATAAAAGTCGTCGAACCGAGGCAGGCGATCGATCATTCCGGATTCCTTAAGCAACTGTCCCGCATTGGTATAATCCTCGGGCCTGAGTTTGCCTAAGCGATTTTTATCACCCCCCGGCATGATCAAGTCTTTCATGTGGGCCAGCATCCATCTCTGATGCGCCCTGTTTGTGCCGGTATGTGCCGCATCTGCATGTTTCATAACCAGTTCCACGGTCTCATCCTCGTGGTTAAAAGCGTAAAGCCAGCCCTTTAAAGAGGCCTGGACGAATCGGGCGCACAACTGAGGATCAGCCTTGAATGTCTCTTCCATGCAGTACAGCCCGTCTTCCGGCATGTTGAGCCCGAAATTGCTGAAAAAGAAAAGGCTCAATTCGTCAGGATTCAAACCACTATTAAGTATTTTGTGGTACTCATTGTACCACATGGCCGTAATAGCGTCCACGCCGCCTTTGAGGAATAGGTTCATCGAGGTATAGGCAGGAACGATCATTACCTTGACGCCGAATTTGTGAAAAAAGATCCTGGGCTGGACGCGCCACTGGCCTTCCCATAGCCCTACGGTCTTGCCATTGAAGTCTTCAGGGCTTTTGATGCCGCTACTTTTCCTGGCAACCAGCATCAAAGCGGACCGCTGAATTATCTGCGCCAGGTTAACCATCCTCAGTCCCGAGACTCTTTGAGCGATCGCATAGGCTAGCCAGCCGCTACAGAAAGTGGCTTTTCCGGCACTAAGTTGCGCAAATGAAGATTTATCAGGGCCTCCTTCGTGCAAGGTCAGGTCGATGCCGGCTTCGAGATAGAAGCCTTTTTCCAGCGCAACAATGTAACCGGCAAACGAGGCCTGAGGTATCCATTGAGGAATTAACGACACCTTTTTCAAAGGAGTTTCAGCAAAGACTGTACTGACGGAAAGAAACCACAGAATCAGAAAAAGGAATATTAGAGACTTTCTCATCCTTTTGCTGCCTTTTCCCGTTCCTTTTTCTCAATCACACAATAAATACCGCCTTCTTCGATGCCGGCCATGAAACATTTGCTGCAAGATATACACCTGGCCGGGCTACGGTCACCTTTGATCCAGCGGTTTGGCAGGCCTGGTTCCCGAATCAACGGCCTGGCCATGCAAATGTAATCCATGCCGTCATCCCTGATTGCTTTTTCGGCAACCTCATAGGACCGGAATCCACCCACCACCATCACCGGACAGCCGACCGCCGCTTTAACTTTGCGGGCCAGATCCAGGTTATATGCCTCCTTTTCCGGTTTGTTGATCTTGCCGCGCACCGGGCCTTTCTCGCCGGAGGCCGGGGTGCCGGTGGAGACCTCGATGGCATCGATACCTGCTCCTGAAAGCTTTTTTGCAGCATAAACCGCATCATCAATTTCCAGTCCACCATCCACGTG
>Ga0255382_10015_pt1 | contig 17511 bp, 15 predicted proteins | sample ANMaggSeSYBR01H9_FD_182101 | JGI IMG/M metagenome (GOLD analysis project Ga0255382, IMG submission 182101) | Sediment cell enrichment communities from methane seep in Santa Monica Basin, California, United Staets - ANME aggregate JGI... | ecosystem: Environmental > Aquatic > Marine > Cold seeps >... | reverse complement strand
TTGATCTTTACCGATACATTGGCGCCGGTCACCTTTCCCGATTCCATCTTGGCATCAATAAAGTGCTCCGCATCGGGGTGCTCCACCGAAATACTGAGCATCAGGGCACCTCTCCTTCCATCCTGGGCCACTTCCCTTGTAGAATTGGAGTAACGCTCCATAAATGGTACCACCCCTGTAGATGAGAGTGCGCTGTTCAGTACCGGGCTTCCCGAAGGACGGATATGAGACAAATCGTGACCCACTCTGTCCATATGATAGCTGCCGATTACTGGCCATTAACCTCTATAGCTATGTAGAGGAGCCTTTTACAGCTGAAGCCAGGTTCAACTGGGAGAAATTTCGCAAGCATGTGGGATTGGCCCAGCGCATCATGGATGATATTATTGACCTGGAGCTGGAAAAAGTAGAATCCATTCTCCAGAAGATCTATGCAGATCCCGAGGATGAGGAGATTAAAAGAGTTGAGATCAGCCTGTGGGAGAATATCAAAAGAAAAGCACTGGAAGGAAGAAGGACGGGTGTTGGCATTACCGCAGAAGGGGATATGCTGGCCGGACTGGGACTGCAATACGGAAGCGAAAATGCCATTGACTTTTCCGTTGAAGTTCATAAAACCATTGCAATGGAGGCCTATCGTTCTTCTGTGAATATGGCCCGGGAGCGTGGTCCATTTGAGATATTCGATTTTTCTAAGGAAAAAGATAATCCATTTGTAAACAGACTGGGGAAGGAAGATCCTGAACTTATAGAGGAGATGAAACAGCATGGACGAAGAAACATTTCTTTGCTGACCATCGCCCCCACAGGAACCACCAGCCTGATGACACAGACTACTTCAGGAATCGAACCGGTGTTCCTTCCTGTATACAAGCGTCGCAGGAAAGTTAATCCCAATGACAAAGAGGCCAATGTAACCTTTGTGGACGAGGTGGGCGACAGCTGGGAAGAATACAATGTGTTCCATCACAACTTCCTTACCTGGTTAAAGGTAAATGGAATGAATCCCGAAGAGGTAAAAAGCTTCAGCGATAGTGATGTGGAGGAATTGGTTAAGCAAAGTCCTTATCACAAGGCCACTTCCAATGATGTGGACTGGATGAAGAAAGTGAAAATGCAGGGAGCCATCCAAAAATGGGTAGACCACTCCATCAGTGTTACCATTAATCTGCCTGCGGATGCAAAGGAGGAACTTGTGGGCGATCTCTATGTGAGGGCCTGGGAAAGCGGTTGCAAGGGCGTAACTGTTTATCGTGATGGCTCTCGGTCCGGGGTTTTGCTTGCTAACGATAAAAAGGTGGAAGAGGAAACACAGTTTCCGATTAAACGCCCAAGGGAACTGGATGCGGAGATTCTGAGATTTAAGAACAACGAAGAGGACTGGATCGCTTTTATCGGTCTGCTGGATGGAAAACCTTACGAGATTTTTACCGGTCGCAAGGAAGAAGATACCTTTCCAATCCCTTCCAAAGTTTCCAAAGGTCAAATCCTGAAAATTAAAGGAGAAGACGGGGCTAAGCGCTATGACTTTCAGTATGTAGACAAGTACGGTTACAAGGTGACCATGGGAGGATTGTCTCACCAGTTCAACAGTGAATTCTGGAATTATGCCAAGCTGATCTCCGGTGTATTAAGGCACGGAATGCCTGTGGTGGATGCCATCAACCTGATTAGTTCACTGCGTCTGGATAATGAATCCATCAATACCTGGAGTGCAGGTGTGGTCAGATCATTGAAAAAATACATACCCGATGGCACCAAGGCCAAGCCGGGACTAAAGTGTGAAGAGTGCAATTCAAATAACCTTATTTACCAGGAGGGTTGCTTAATCTGTACCGATTGCGGCCATTCCAAATGCGGATAGTTTTTAAGCGCTGTTTGTTGTAAGAGGCTCTCCTTTCAGGGGGGCCTTTTTCGTAAAAAAAGGTACTGTTATAATATCCAAGCGTTTCAAAGATTTTTTGTAATTTTCCTTATACGAAGGAGAACTTCAGATCTTTTGGTTTGAGTTCATCCTGTGCAGGCAGACTGGATATTCCTCTGCCTGCTTTTCTTTGCGGAATTTTTTGTGCCTTTCTTTTTGCTTCATATTCTTCATCGAAGATGGTATCATTTTTCCACAATGTGTATATCAGAACCAGGATCTTTCTCTGGATGGCTGTAGCTCCTATCATCTTATAAGTGTTCCTATTGTTTATTCTTTGATAGGTAGTTTTCATGATCGAGTTATGTCTGGACGCCACCAATGCCGGGAAGTGCAAGGCTCCCCTGATCCAGCTATTTCCCTTCTTTGAGATTTTTGATTTTCCCGACACACTTGTTCCCGACTGTCTTTGTACCACATCATAACCTGCGTAGCTGCATAATTGCCTGATATTTTGCACAAATTCAAATCCTTGGGTCTCGGCCAGGATCACAGCCACTGTCATTAGGCCGACACCCTTAATGGTCAGTATTTTTTTCACTTTCTCAGCAAGCCACTCTTCAGAGAAAATAAGTTTTTCTATTTCAACTTTGAACCTTGCCAGTTGCTTATCTAACTGTTTAATAATCTCCTTATGAGACTTCATGATCATACTTAGTGGCTCATAACCAGAATTCAGGGCTTCCAAACGATTCGTAAATACTGTTTTTTCTTTCATTAACTCCGAGTAGCCCCTGGTTAGATCTCTAAGTTGTTTGAAAAGCGGGTGTGGTGGTGACCAATTTGACAACTTCCTTTCAGCTCCCATACGTGCAATGACACGAGCATCCACCTTGTCTGTTTTCGTTTTTACATTCAGGCTCTTCGCAAAGTGCTTGACTTTATTGGGAAGTAGGACACAAACTGGTTGTTTAAGTTTATGCAAATGGTGAGCTAAGTTTTCATGATAAACCCCCGTGGCTTCCATAACAAAAGTCACTTCCAATGATGGTACAGTGATCTTCCGACTCCACTTGATAAGCTGATTAAAACCTGATTTGAGATTTTTGAACTCAAGAACTTCACTAAGCTGTTCTTCCCCTGTCAGTAAGCGACTACAGACACACGCAGTGAAGCTTTCTTTAGAGATGTCAACTCCGACACATTGTTTGATAAGCTGATTCATGGCATTCAGAGTTTAGGTTAAGTTGACCTGATTTCTCCCTCGTCTTGCCTTTTAAATTACACTTGCTTATCCTAATGATAGCATTAAGTACTGTCCAGACTCTGAAGAAAATAAAATGGGAACGGAGATGCCTTTTTTTCGATATGACTTATTGTCTATCTAGCCGCCTCTCCTCTCGTTCCCTAAGGCCAAAATTATTAGTTTAACTAACAAATTAGTCCTTATTATGGTCTGGTACAAATGTAAAAGGCTGCCTGTAAGGTACAGACAGCCTCCGTATAAGATATCCTGAAAAGGGTAATTCTTAGTTCTTTTCAGGTTTTGGGAGAAGCGCTTTCCTGGAAAGTTTCAGCTTGCCATTCTTCTCATCTACCGCAAGAAGCTTAACTTCAATCACATCACCTTCACTGAGTACTTCTTCTACTTTTTCCAGTCTTCTGTGCTCAATTTCGGAGATATGAAGCAGTCCGTCTTTTCCAGGCATAATTTCAACAAAGGCTCCATAAGGAGTAATGGTTTTCACCTTTCCTTTGTACACCTCACCTGGTTCGGGAACGGCAACAATGCCCTTGATCCAGTTCATGGCTGCGTCGATGGCTGCTTTGTCAACAGCAAATACATCCACCAAACCTACATTTTCAATCTCTTCAATGGTAATGGTAGAGTTGGTCTCTTTCTGAATTTCCTGAATTACTTTTCCACCCGGTCCGATCACGGCACCGATCATATCCTTGGGAATCTCGATTCTTTCGATTCGCGGAGTATGAGGCTTGTAATCGGGATTTGGTGCTGACATGGTCTCGTTTATTTTATCCAGGATATGGAGACGGCCGGTTCTGGCCTGGTCCAATGCCTGGGAAAGGATCTCATAGGAGAGGCCTTCCACCTTGATGTCCATCTGTGTGGCGGTGATCCCATCGCGTGTTCCGGTTACTTTAAAGTCCATGTCACCCAGGTGGTCTTCGTCACCCAGAATATCGGAAAGAACTGCAAATTTATCAGAATCTTTATCGGTAATCAGCCCCATGGCGATTCCGGATACTGGTTTCTTAATCTGTATACCCGCATCCATCAGGGCCAGTGTTCCTGCGCAGACAGTGGCCATGGATGATGATCCGTTGGACTCAAGGATATCAGAAACAATCCTGAGGGTATAGGGCATGTCATCTTCTGCGGGAAGCATTCCTTTCAGTGCCCTGTGTGCCAGGTTCCCATGTCCAACTTCCCTGCGGCTTGTTCCTCTGTTAGGGCGTGCATCGCCCGTGGAGAAAGCTGGGAAGTTATAGTGAAGCAGGAATTTGTCATTGCCTTTCTTAAGTACATCATCAATGAGTTTGGCATCCATTTTGGTACCCAGGGTAACAGTGGTAATGGATTGTGTCTCACCCCTGGTGAAGACAGCTGAACCATGTGCTGATGGGAGGTAGTCCACTTCGCTCCAAATGGGGCGGATTTCGTCGGTCTTCCTTCCGTCCAGTCGAATTTTATCGTCAAGAATCGCACGGCGAACAGCTTCTTTCTCCACATCGTGGTAGTATTTTCCCACCAACTTTTCATTTACTTCACCTGCTTCTCCTGCCTCTTCAATAAGTTTGGCAAGGAAGTCTTCTTTTACCTTGGCAAAAGCTTCACTTCTGGCGTGCTTGTCATCATTACCAGACTTGGCAATCTTGTAGGCCGCATCATAGGTCTCTTTCCAAACGCGCTTGCTGAGTTCTTCGTCGCTAACTTCGTGGTTAAATTCTCTTTTCTCCTCTTTTCCGGTCCTTTTAGTCAGCGCCATCTGAGCTTTACACATGGGTTTGATGGCCTCATGGGCAAATTTGATGGCTTCCAGCATGTCTGCTTCACTAACCTCCTTCATCTCTCCTTCTACCATGAGAATGTTGTCGTAGGTAGCACCTACCATGATCTCAATATCTGCCTCTTCCAGTTGCGAAAAAGTGGGATTTACCACAAATTCTCCGTTAACCCTTGCAACACGCGCTTCGGCGATGGGGCCGTGGAAAGGAACATCTGATACAGCCAGTGCAGCTGAAGCAGCCAGTCCGGCCAGTGCATCGGGAGGTGTGTCCATCTCGGCCGACATCAGGGTCACATTTACAAAGGTGTCGGCATGATAATCGTCCGGGAACAAGGGACGCAGTGCCCTGTCCACCAGTCGTGCTATAAGAATTTCGTAATCTGAAGGCCTTGCCTCACGCTTCAGGAATCCTCCTGGGAACTTTCCGGCTGCGGCATATTTCTCTTTATAATCTACTGAGAGTGGCATAAAATCCACATCCTCTTTGGCTGTTTTGGCACTGACCACTGAGGCCAGCATCATGGTGTCGCCCATGCGAACCATTACGGCGCCGTCGGCCTGCTTGGCAAGGACACCTGTTTCTATACTGATTGAACGACCATCACCTAAATCGATGGTCTCTTGAATTGCTTTCGGTTTCGACATAATAACTGATTAAATACTATGAATACAAAAAAAGGCAATCGGATAATTGCCTTTTTCTTGTAACTAAATTTTTTATTTTCTGATCTTCAGGGCTTTGATGATATCGCGATATCTCTCAATATCTTTCTCTTTGAGATAATCGAGCAATTTTCTCCTCTTACCTACGAGTTTGAGCAGGGCCCTTTGAGTGCTGTAGTCCTTCTTATTGGTCAGCAAATGCTGGGTAAGGTGATTAATCCTTGTGGTAAAAATTGCAATCTGTCCCTCAGCTGAACCAGTATCAGCCTCGGATTTACCATACGTCTTGAAGATTTCCTTCTTGTTCTCCGTTGTTAAATACATCCTGTTTTCTACTTTTTAAATCTGTTTCGATTTTCGAGATGCAAAGGTATATATTTATTTTAAATTAGCAATAGATTGGTTCGTGTTTAGATTCCTGGGCTATCGATGGTTATCGTATTGATTAACTGTTTGATCTGTGTCTTGCTGCCAAGGGCAAAGAGCTTGTCGGTGGGAAGGAGTGGTGTTTCCGGAACCGGATTGATCAGGTAGGATTCATCCTCTCTTTTCATGCCTATAATATTAGCACCCGAGGTATTTCGAACATCCAGTTCGGACAGGGTCTTTCCTTCAAAACAGGTGGCGAGTTCTTGACAGGAAATTTCCTCAAGAACCACACTTTCGATGCTCTGAAGCAGAATCAGTTCAATAAACTCCACAACATCAGGCTGTGCCACCAGCTTGGCCATGCTTTGACCTCCAAGTTTATCAGGCATGATTACGTTGGTGGCGCCGGCGCGTTTTAATTTCACATCTGCATTATCAACCGAGGCACGAGAAATGATCTTAAGGCCGGGATTCAGTTCCCTGGCAGTCAGGACCACAAACAGGTTATCAGCATCTGTGGGAAGGGTGGTTATCAGGGCCTGGGCATTCTCCAGGTGGGCCAGTTTCAGTACTTCTTCGTCGGTAGCATCCCCTTCCACATACAGCATTCCATTGGTTTCCCTGAGCAACTGAACAGTTTCCGCCTGGTCTTCAATCACCACAACTTTCACATCATGCTGAGAGAGTTCAAGGGCTGCCTGTTTTCCATTCCTCCCATAACCGCAGATGACCACATGGTCCGATAATTTCTCAATCTTTCTTTTCACTTTGTTGTCTTTATATGAATTCATAAATACTCCTTCTACAATGTACCTGGTGAAAGAGGTGACAGCATAGAAAAATACCCCGATGGAGACCACCACCAGGAAAGAAGTAAACCACATTCCACGGTTGTCAAGCTGATGTACTTCCTCGAAACCTACGGTAGCCATGGTAATGATGGTCTGATAAACAGCTTCCGAAGGCGTATATCCAAGCAGGTAATAACCTACGGTCCCAATGATGATGATGCATATCAGCAGTCCGAGGGTTACATAGGCGTGTTTTAAGTTATTTATTTTCATCGACTGATGCTTCCAGTAAAATTCTGCCTATCTGACAATCCAGACATCTATTTTGTTTGCAGTAGTTATGATATAGTTGTAACAGGGCCTGGCTTTCTCCTGCATTGTTCGCCCTGATTCCAAATTTACTCCAATTTTTGATGATCTGGTTAGATTCTCCTTTCAATTGAAACAGAATCTCAGATGCCTGCATCCTGCTTATTCTGTTGCTTCCTTTTTTTTCAAGTGCTGAGAGGAAAGGAATAATCACATTGATGATCAAAGTTGTGATAAACTGTTCGCCCGGAAATTTTGGAAATGGAGGTGAGGATTTACCAAACAGGTAATGAGTTGTCCAGTATTCACCGGCACCAGAGCGAAAGATCTGTTCCATCTCACCCATAGTAGCTGAAGTCAGAATACGTTCAGCCAAAGGAAATCTATTGTGAATCAGTGAAGCGAACTGGGAAATCCTAAGGGTTGGGAAGGATGGTGGTCTGAGTCTAAGGAACTTCCATAGGTGCCTTGGCAGAGGTTTTTCTATGAATACCTTTTTAAGCTCAAGGTGTCGGTTCCAGAGGGAGGAAGGGTATGGGCCCAACTCCCGGGCAGGCTGGAGCAGTCCCGAGTGTGCAAATAAGATTGCTTCCAGGTCATGAAGATTGTCGCGGTATTCAATTAGTCGCTTATACGGGACTCCTTTTACCAGCAGCTCGAAGGGCAAAGAATTCAAGGGGATACCATATCCCGGGGCAAGGGCTATGTACATTACTTCATCCAGGTTCTTTGCAGGATCGCAAAGGATCTGCTCAATCCGGAGTTTTTTTTGAACTGCTCTTTCTGCCTGCAGGGTGCTGAGCCAATGTTCAAGCCTATGGATCGGAATATCACCTATATAATCACCACAGGGCAGCCAGGTTTCACTCCTTTTAAGCATTTCATAACGCTGCTGGAGGGTAAGCTTGTATTCGGGGACCATAGTTTGAATCCGACGCCCCAGACTATTGGTCACATCCGTGTCGTAGTCCCCAACCACGTGCAGAATCACATTGTTATAATCCGGATTGAGGTGATGCCCGTGCCTGTACCAGTCTGAAGCTCGATGGTGTATCTCCACATTACCTGCCCAGACCATCTGATCAAATCTGATCATGGCATTGAAAAAGTCAGGTCCGGCATGAAGGTTTTGTTCACCGGGATTCAATATCTCCAACTTCTCACCACAGTTGGTGTTCAGAGACTTCCCACTGTACAATTTATACTTCCAGATAAACTGAATAAATCCTTCTGAGGCCATCACTTCTTAATGTGATCACCCTGCTTTTTTCAGTGTCAGTTAGGCTAAAAGGAGTAAGCCAGTCCAGCTGTGATCTCCACGGTCTGGATGAAAAACTCAGAATCGATGGGTGGAATATCAGAGACAATTCCCTCGAAAAGTTCAAAGGTGATAGTGTTTTTGGATTTTGCCTGGACAAAATCCCCACTCAACTTCAGTGCAAGATTGGAGTTGAGCATAAACCTGATTCCTCCTCCGGCAGTCCACCCAAAAGCAACATTAGTGTAATCGCTACGGTTATAGATGTGGTTCCCGTCATAGGTAATGGTTAACTCCTGGTTGGGAGGTCTTATAATACTGAGTCCAGCCAAGCCGCTGAAATCAAAGTAGAGCTTCTGAGAAGCCCTTATGGAGAAGTGTGGTCCGATAAACATATTGAAATAGTTCCAGAATCCGGAACCATACAGAACCTCTGCATCATCAGGAATGTCAATCTCACCAGATGAATTGTCTTCTATATATGCGACCATGTCTTTTAACAGGGAGTCACGCATTGAATAGTTGGATCCAAAACCAAAGGATGCTCCTATGCCCAAATAGGAAATAGGAAAATATGCTCCATCAAATTTGATGGCTCCTCCCGTTCTTGCATATCCATTGCTGGTAAGATCGCCTGTAGCTGCATAGTCGTTCAGGGGCATGGAGGCCCCGAAAGATATACTGGCAAAGTTCTGCTGTGCCGTAAGCTGCACGGATGCAGTTGCCATTAATAGTATAATGATCCCAATCGCTTTTCTCATCTTTTTCATTGTTTTCAGTCCAAAAGTACTAATTTCTATCGTTTTCTTTTAAATGGCATGGTCATACACCTTACGCCGCCACCGCCTCGGGAGAGCTCTGCCCCATCGATGGTTAATACATATTTATCAATGTTGGAGAGATCAGTTTTCCCATTTAATACATCTTTTGACCCAATGATTTCGTAGCCATTTTGATTCAGGTTTTCAAGGGTATGCACGTTCCTGTTATAGCCGATAATTTTGCCAGGGCCAATGGCGAAAAAGTTCGCCCCACTGTGCCATTGCTCCCTCTCCTGGGTCATAGTGTCCTTTATCCCTCCACAAAATGAGGGCTTCAGATCCATCCCCAGATCTTTAAGCGCCTTAAGGAGATTCTCCACATTTCTGATGGAGACCACTTTTCCATTCTCTATATCTATTTGAATGCTTTGGTATTTATTTGATTTAAGTATCAGGGGCTCATAAATCATGCAAGAGTCATGATCCAGGAGGGTAAAGGTCATGTCGAGGTGGATAAATGATTCAGGAGATGTGGGCAGCTCCTGAATCAGAAGGTGTTGCTTCTCTTTTCTTTCTGCAAGCATTTTTATCAGGAAATCAATACCCCTGGAGGTAGTTCTGGTTCCTAATCCGGCCAGGGTGATATTGTCAGCTGCGATCAGAAGATCCCCTCCTTCAAAGGAGAGACTTTCCCTGCTGGCAGCTCCATCGTCGAGATGAACAGTCTGCACCCTGAAACGGGGATGGTAGTCAAAAATAGCCTGCATAATCATGGCTTCCCGGTCCCGGACCCGGTTTGCCATTCTGGAAATAAGTATCCTGTCGCCCAGGGTCACAGCAGCATCCCTGGTAAAGAAGAAGTTATGCAGTGGTCTCAGGGAGAAGTGTTCGTTACTCAGGTAAGCTGTGAGTGAATTTCGCTCAAGGGGTACTCCCTGTACAAGCTGCTTGGCCAGAATGGTTTCATTAAGATCCAGCAGTCTGTCTATCAGCAAGGGTTGACCCTCATGGTAGCAGGCTTTTTTAACGATCTTTTCCCTTATTTCGCTCGATCGGAGGATATCTTTTAAGAGATCCATGATCCGGTATGTGGGTACCAGGTGCTGCAGAATGCATTCCAGCTGGTTGTACTCCCTTCTGGCCACAGAGAGATTAAGAATATCACTGTAGAGGGCGCGCTCCGCATTTTTTGGGGTCATGTTCTCCACTTCGGGTCCCGGAGGATGAAGAAGGACCCCTTCAAGGTCTCCCGTTTCGCTGTATACCTGTATGGCCGACATGGCACAAAGGTAATAGAATTAGGGGATGATTTACTCTGAAAATCCGTTCCGCTTGTGGCTTCCGTCGCAGAAAGGCTTATTTGAGGAGCCTCCACAACGGCAAAGGAATACCGGTTCCTCTTTTTCAATGATCTTCCCGTCAGACCCTTTAATTTGAAACTGCCCAGAAACTCTGAGAGGACCACCGGCGAATACTTTAAAGAGCGTTTTACTATTCTCCATAAGCGGTGTTTTGATCAGTGAAATCAATCTTACGATGTGTTCCATCGCAGTATGGCATGTTTCGGGATGCTCCACAACGGCAAAAGGAAGTCATCGTGGTGGGCCTGAGCTGCTGGTCCCCGCTCCCAATAATGGTGAATTGTCCCTCTACTACTATGGGACCATCCCTCATAATGCGTATGCTTGTTGGCTCTTCTTGTCCGGACAAGGATCTTGGAGTCTCTTCCCCGGAACCCACCTGCCTCTGTGCTTTTTTCTCCTCTGTTGTCAGATCTTCATTATTCTTCCAGATCAGAGCCTGGGTGGGACATTTGTTGACCACTTCGATGATTTTCCGGGAGGGAGCTCCATCCATATTCACCCAGGGCCTTCTCCCGGGATTAAAGACTTCGATCAGATCTCTGAAACAGGTTGTGGCGTGGATACATTTGGAAGGTATCCAGAATACTGTGATATCGTCGTTGGTGTACTGTCTGTTCCGTGGATCGTCCATCTTTTACTTGCGTGATCAATTGCAATAAAAGACAAAAATGACCCTGGAATGTTCAAAAAAAAATCTGTTGATGCGCTTTTCTTTCAGATGAATCCGGCCTCAATGCCCAGGACAATGTCTTCCATAATTTTGTCCTGGTCAAGGGGATCATATTTGGTCTTCAGGTTGTTTCCGAAAATCCGGGCAATGCCCTGCCAGAAGAAGGCCGTAAAACCCCCTTTCAGTTCCTTGATCACCTGGTAGGAGGTACGGCCTGTTTCCCGGTCAATCAGTTTTACCAGGATGATCCCCTGGGTGACGGTCAGCTTTTTGACCTGCTTTTCAAACTGATTCATAATCTCTTTCTCCGCATGGTTGATGTATTCTTTTTGTTCCTTTTCGCTTTCAAGGGTAAGCAGGTGATCGTCCAGCTCTTTCAGTCTGACTCCTGCAACCTGGGCGTAGGGGTAGGCTTTTTTTATGTTATGAATCATCCTTCGGTACCTTCTTTTCAGGTACAGGTATTCAAAATCTCTTCTTTCATATACACAAACCTCCGGCAATTCAATAATTGGAATGGTATCTGAGCCTTCCACCACGGCACGGGTAAGCACCGACTTGTCTTTCGGAGCTTCCTGACCGGATATCTCTGGTAGCGGGCAGAGCAGTGCGACTAGCAATAATATATGCAGGAGATATGCTTTCAACATAAATGCTTAGTGAGCAAAAATTATACCGGTATGTTCGGATTCACTAATCCATCAGCTTGATCATGGCATCCACCAGGTAGTTAGCTCCATCAGCGATCTGATCGATGGTGGCATCAAGCATGTAGCAGGGCGTGGTTACCACATTATGATCGGGATCCACCACCACTTCTCCATGTGTCGTATATACATGAGTGGCCCCCAGAGACTCTATTGCATCAATAGTGCCTTCATCATCTCCAATGGTCAGGTGAACCTTTCCAAGTACTTTTGCCAGGATCACTGGTGAAATGCACAGGGCACCGACTGGCTTTTTTAATGCCAGCATGCCGCTTATGGCCTCTTCTACCTCGGGCAGAACAGAGGCATCGGCTCCTTCAAAAGCCCAGGTTGAAAGGTTTTTGGCAGCTCCGAACCCACCAGGCAACAGCAGACCGTCGAAGGAGGCAGGATTGAATTGTTTCAGGTTCCTGATCTGGCCGCGGGCGATACGTGCTGATTCCACCAGGACATTCCGGGTTTCTTCCATTTCTTCTCCTGTGATATGATTAATCACATGATGTTGATTGGTATCTGGTGCGAAAATTTCATAACTACCCCCCTGCTTAACAATGGCCAGCATGCTAAGGGTAGCCTCATGGATTTCAGCGCCATCAAACACGCCGCATCCCGAAAGCAAAACTGCAAATTTCTTCATAGGTTTCATTTTAGACGATTTTATACTTTTGTAAGTAGCAATTTATGGAAAAAAACTTTAGAACATTTATCGGATTGCCACTTCGTGTGGAGCCGCGCTTTCTCCAGGCACGCAGGGAACTGATTTCAGCCCTTGATGGGGAGAGGATCAGCTGGACCAATCCGGATCAATATCATGTAACACTTAGATTTATAGGGGATACGGAGATTTCTTCCATAGAGAGAATCGGGAGAGAATTGCATGCCGGTGTGACTATTGCTCCGCTGATCCACCTGGATATAAAGGGGCTTGACAGTTTTGGACCGCGCAAAGTTCCCAGGGTTATTTGGGCGGGGTTTGAAGAGTGTACTTTTTTCGAATCATTGAAATCTGAGGTGGATCATGTTCTGGAAGGGTGCAGTATTCCCGCAACTGAGCAGCCTTTCAGGGCGCATCTTACACTGGGCAGAGTACGAAGCCTTCAGAATCTGCAGCGCTATTATCTTACAATCGAAGCGATGGAGAACGCGTTCAACAGTTCTGTCTTGTTTGAGAAGCTGGTGTTCTTTCGAAGTATACTGGGGCCACGCGGACCAGAATACCAGGTCTTGGATGAAATACGCTTCCTTTAGGACCTCAGCCCTTTTTAATCTCAATCAAGAGATCATCCTTCATAACAGACTCTCCTTTTTTGACTGAAACTGATTTAACGATGCCGGTGATGTGACTGGTAATTTCATTTTGCATCTTCATAGCCTCCAGGATGATAATGGGCTCACCTTCCTTAACCTCACCGCCCTCTTCTACCATTATATCGACAATTTTTCCCGGCATGGGTGCCTCAATGGAGACACTGGCAGAAGAATCTGCCTGTTGTTCCAGGTATCGCTTGCGCTTCAAAGAGACGGGGGTTTCCACCGTGAATGAGTGCCAGACGCCATTAACCATTATGGTATAACGGTTCTGTTTCTTCTCAATCACATCGAGCATGTATTTTTTATTTTTCCAGACAATATAGGAGAATCCTTTAGGGTCTTCATGTAGTTTGATATCTACCTCCTTTCCCTGGTACTTGATCCTTTTTTCCAGGGGTTTTTTAAACTCATAAGTCTTATTGGTTGAGCTGAGCGCTATGAGTTTGGTAGATTGTTTCTTCTTTGCTGCACGTGCCATATCTCGATTCTGATTTATCTTAAGCGTTTTTTCAATACCCAGGGCGTTATCGCTTTACCATTCTCTGTATGAAGGGGTTTTTCCTCATTTTCATTTATTTCCCGGGCGTAGTCATAGGTGGCAAAAAATGCAGCCAGCAGAGCATCATCGGGCTCATTGTGGTAATGAATCTTCAATTCTTTGCTAAGAAATGAGGTATTAAAGTTTCCCTTCCTGAAGTTACTGTTCTGAAGAACCGCCCTGCAGAAGGCCAGGGTCGTTTTAGTTCCTTTGATCCAGAATTTCCTGATGGCCTGACTGGAGAGTTGCATGGCCTTTTCCCGGGTTTCGCCATGAACGATCAATTTAGCGATCATGGAGTCGTAATAGGTGGTAATGACCGATCCATCCCTGACCCCGGTATCTACCCTGATATTCTCACTTTCCGGCCAGGAAATCTTTTCAATAGTGCCCAAACTGGGAGAGAAGCCCGATTGAACATCTTCAGCATTGATCCTCCACTCAAAGGCCCAGCCTTTTAGTTTGATCTCCTTCTGGGTAAATGGAAGTTTTTGCCCTTCAGCGATCAGAATCATCTGTTCGATCAGGTCAATGCCGGTAACCATCTCGGTAACCGGATGTTCCACCTGGATACGGGTATTCATCTCCATAAAAGAGAAGGAGTTGTCACTGTCCAGCAGGAATTCGACAGTACCGGCCGAATAATAGTTCACAGATTTCGTGATATTAATGGCCGCTTCCCCCATCTTTTTTCTAAGCGCAGGGCTTAGTGCCGGGGAAGGCGATTCCTCCAGAAGTTTCTGATGTTTTCGTTGCACCGAGCACTCCCGTTCTCCCAGGTGTACAACATTACCATGTTGATCTGCCAGAATCTGAAACTCAATGTGACGTGGTTCCCGTACAAATCTTTCCAGGAACACATCGGGATTGTTAAAGGCCTTTGCTGCTTCATTGGTGGCCAGGGTAAACATTCTCTCGATGTCTTTTTCCCTCTCTACCACACGCATGCCCCGGCCTCCCCCTCCGGCTGCAGCCTTCAGGATCACAGGATAACCAATGCTATTTGCAATTTTTCTGGCTTCTTCCGCATCCCTAACCGAGCCAGGGCTTCCGCCAAGCAGGGGAACTCCATGCTTCCTGGCCAGCTCTTTGGCAATGGTCTTGTGCCCCATGCGATAGATGGCATCATGCGAAGGTCCGATAAAGATGATCTTCTCCTCTTCACATCTCCTTGCAAAGTCGGGGTTTTCGGCAAGAAAGCCATAACCGGGATGAATGGCATCGATCTTGCGCCTTTTGGCACTCTTGATGATCCGCTCTATATCCAGAAATTCAGGGACTAGATCATCAAAGTTCTCAGAGAAGTCAATGATTTCGTCCGCTTCCTCCAGGTACCAGGCGTTAGGTTCTTTGGCTGTTTTTATCACATAAGACTGGATACCCATTTTCCGGGCGGTCTTGATGATCCGGATGGCTATTTCGCCCCGGTTGGCTATTAGTAAGCTCTTAATTTTCATAGAAGAAATTTAAAGAGGAATATTGCCATGTTTCCTGGCAGGGTTATCAACATGTTTTGTTTCAAGGGCTTCAAAAGCACGGATCAGTTTTAATCTGGTCTCGGCCGGATCGATCACTTCATCGATGAAACCGCGTTCTTCAGCAACATAGGGATTTGCAATCTCATTGCGATACTTGGCGGCAAGCTCTTTCTTCATGGCTGCTGGATCATCCGAAGCATCCAGTTCCTTCCTGTAAATGATGGCCACAGCACCTTCGGGTCCCATGACTGCAATTTCAGCGGTTGGCCAGGCAAAATTGAAATCTCCACCAAGATTTTTGCTATTCATAACACAGTAGGCACCACCATAGGATTTCCTAAGAATTACAGTAATCCGTGGAACTGTTGCGTCTGCAAAGGCGTAGAGCATTTTTGCCCCGTGCCGGATGATTCCACTGTGCTCCTGGTCGATCCCTGGCAAGAATCCCGGAACATCTTCCAGGATTAGAAGTGGAATATTGAAGGCATCACAGAATCTGATAAAACGGGCACCCTTATTGGATGAGTTTATATCCAGAGTACCGGCAAGTACTTTGGGTTGATTTGCCACAATGCCAATGACCTTCCCATCCAGTCTTCCAAAGCCGATCACAATGTTCTGGGCATAAGTCTCAGCGATCTCATAGAAGGAGCGCTTGTCCACAATGTGATTGATGACATCTTTAACGTCATATGGTTTATTGGGATCGTCCGGTACAATATCCCTTAGTTTTTCCTCCACATCAGATGTTTCATCGACTGATAAGTCCATCTCCGGAGAATTTTCCATATTGTTTGAGGGAAGATAGGCCAGTATCTGGCGGACCCCCATCAGGGTAATCTCCTCATCCGGAAAGACCATATGTGCAACACCGCTCTTTTTGGAGTGTACCGCTGCACCACCCAGGTCGTTGAGACTTACATCTTCATTAAGCACCTCTTTGACCACATTGGGACCGGTTACAAACATGTAGCTGGTCTGATCGGTCATAAACACAAAGTCGGTGATTGAGGGAGAGTAAACAGCTCCACCTGCAGCAGGGCCCATAATGACAGATATCTGGGGTATGACCCCGGACGACTGTACATTCCTGTAGAAAATACCGGCGTAACCGGCCAGACTGGCAACACCCTCCTGGATCCGGGCTCCTCCGGAATCGATAAGCCCAACCATAGGAGCCCCCATCTTCAATGCCATATCCTGGATCTTCATAATCTTGGCCGCATGGACCGAACCCAGCGAGCCACCCATGACGGTGAAATCCTGTGCATAGGCGAAGGTAAGCCTCCCGCGTATCAGTCCGTGACCAATGATAACTCCATCTCCAAATGCCTGCTGAATCTTTCCAAACCCGGTATCTGATTTATCGGCGGTCACAAAGGCATCCACTTCTTCAAAAGTATCTTCATCAAACAGGATATCGAGCCGTTCCCAGGCAGTTAACTTGCCTTTGGAGTGTTGTTTCGCCTCAGCCCTGGCGTCATGCTGATCATTGTGGGCCTGCTGTCTTTCCAAAAAGCGGGTAAAATTTTTTCCTTTCACATCCATGCTTCAATTCTTTATGCATAAATAGAACCAATGAGTCTGAAAAAAGTTTTCAGCAATTATTCTCACGGGCGCTTTGCAGGAGAAGCAACAGTCACTTTCACTAAAGAAGGGGCAAGAATTACAGGGGAGAATATCCCCATGTCTGCTTATGAGCCTTCAGAAGCTTTTTTAGATAAGTTCGCCCCGGAATACGAAACCATGTCAGCCTACCTGGAAGACACCATTACCTGGCTTTCAGAGGATATGAAAGGGCTGGATGCCCTGTTCGGGCCCTCCACCATGATGAGCTTAATTCATAGTCTTCAGCTGGAGATGACAGATGCACAGATCTCATTCACCGCACCGCTCTCTATAAATGCCAAACTACAAGAGGGTCCCTTACTGGTCTCCGATATGTTTAAGCTTTACCGATTCGAAAACATGCTCTACCGGATGGAACTTAGCGGCGCTGAGATCGATGGATTCCTGGAGCATGCAGTGGGTCCCTGGTTCAACACCATGTCTGGTCCCGGAGATCACCTCCTTCGATTCAATCCCGATCAGCCCGGCAGGCTGGCTGCTCCCTATTATAATTTTTCCTCGGCTGCAGGGATAGAATATACCGTTGATGTTAGCAGGCTTCCCGGTGATCGTATCAACATTCAATCTCTTTCAGATGGAAGCCCCTTTGAAGAAACACTTACTTACAGCGTAGCCGTGAACTCCTACAGGGGAAACGGTGGTGGTGGACATCTGACCAGCGGGGCCGGCATTTTCAAAGAGGAGCTGGTAGAGCGTATATCATGGTCTGGTGAGCGGGACCTTCGTTATTATTTAATGGAGTATCTCAGGCAGGGAGATACCCTCATACC